>Ga0181570_10000037_pt1 | contig 129825 bp, 87 predicted proteins | sample 101ome_18_FD_148667 | JGI IMG/M metagenome (GOLD analysis project Ga0181570, IMG submission 148667) | Coastal salt marsh microbial communities from the Groves Creek Marsh, Skidaway Island, Georgia - 101406AT metaG (spades assembly) | ecosystem: Environmental > Aquatic > Marine > Intertidal...
GGGGGCGTGGACAAAGTGGCGAGCTTTCTAGGAACGAACCTTGAGAATGGTTTATCCGACGAAGAAGTGAAGAGCGAGACGCGCAAAGAAAGCTTTGGGGTGAATGAGTTCGAGTACCCGCCGCCGAAGACGTTCGCGGAGCTGTGCTTGATCGCGTTGGGGGACGTCACGGTGCGCATTCTCATCGTCGCTTCCGTGGTTTCACTCGCCGTGGGCGCCGGGATGAAGAAACACCGCGAGGAGTACGGTTACTTGGAAGGGATCGCGATTGTGTTGGTCGTGTGCGTCGTCGTATTTTTGCAGGCGTTCATCGATTACGCCAAGGAACTCAAGTTTCGTCAGTTGAACTCGATCAAGGATAATTATCAGGTGAAGCTGATTCGCGGCGGTAAAATCATCGCTGTACCCGCGGGAGAGGTTCTCGTCGGTGACATCGTCGAACTCGCGGCGGGTGATAAGGTACCGGCGGACTGCTTATTCGTAGAAGGGTCCAAGTTTAAGGCGAACGAAGCGGCGATGACGGGCGAACCGATCGACATTGCCAAGTCGCGAGAAAAGGATCCGTGGGTGCTCTCAGGTACATCCATCTCGGAAGGGTCTGGTAAGGCTCTCGTCATCGCAGTTGGCTCTCGTTCGCAGTGGGGGGTTATTTTAAAGACCCTCATCGTTGAACCGAGCGACACTCCGCTTCAAGAGCGCTTGAACCGTTTGGTGTTGCTCATTGGTAACTTCGGCATCGGCGCCGCTGTGTTGACTTTCCTCGCGAGCATGATCAGATGGATCGTCGACAGCTCAAAGAGTGGAAGCTGGGACGGTACTCTCGTGCTCGACTTCTTGATTAACGCGGTGACAATCGTGGTTGTCGCCATTCCAGAAGGCTTGCCGCTGGCCATCACGCTCGGACTCGCTTTTGCTATGCGCAAGATGATGTCGGATCAAAATCTCGTTCGTCGTCTTGAGGCTTGCGAAACCATGGGAAGCGCGACGCAGCTCAACGCTGACAAGACGGGCACGCTGACGCAAAACAGAATGACGGTGACTGAGTGCTGGCTCGCGGGTAAAATCTACGAAGAGATGCCTCCGTCCGGACTCAATCCGACGTTCAGCGAAATGCTCTGCCAATCCATGGCGTGCAACTCGGACGCCAACCTGAGCAAGAAGGAGAATGGTACCATCGAACACCTCGGTAGTAAGACTGAGTGCGCGCTGCTGCAGCTTGTTGAGCAACTGCAACCTCCCACTGGCGATGAGCAATCCTACATCGGGTTGCGCAAGAAGTTTCCAGTGGGTCAACTGTACCACTTCACCTCTGCGCGCAAGCGCATGTCTACGGCCATCGCAAACGGCTCTGGTTCTCGTCTTCACGTCAAGGGCGCTTCTGAAATCGTGGTCAAGCTGTGTACCAAGGTGATGGGTCTCGATGGTAAAATTTCTCAGCTGACGACGCAAACGTTCAAGGAAGCAGAGAGCGCCATAGAGACTTTCGCCAGACGCGGACTTCGCACTCTTTGCATCGCTTACACTGATCTTAGCAAAGCACCGCAGTCTCTCGGTGAGGAGGCTCCGGAAAAAGACTTGATCCTGCTCGGCATCATGGGTATTAAGGATCCGATTCGCCCGGAAACCGCAGAGGCGGTCAAGTTGCTCAGAGGCGCGGGTGTCACTGTGCGCATGGTGACAGGCGACAACGCCATCACCGCTGAAGCCATTGCACGTGAAGCGGGTATTCTCGTTGATGGCGAGGACGGTCTCGTCCTCGAAGGTCCAGTCTTTCGCAAGATGTCTGATGCGGAAAAGGAATCGGTCGCCATGCGTATTCGCGTCCTGGCGCGTTCCTCTCCGTCTGACAAGTTGGTGCTCTGCAACTTGCAGCGCAAGCTCGGTGAAGTTGTCGCTGTCACCGGTGATGGTACCAATGATGCGCCCGCGCTGAAGGATGCCGATGTCGGTTTCGCACTCGGCATCGCGGGCACTGAGATTGCGAAAGAAGCTTGCGACATTGTCATTTTGGATGATAACATCAAGTCGATGGCCAAGGCCGTGCTCTGGGGCCGTAACGTCTACCAGTCGATCCGCAAGTTCTTGCAGTTCCAACTTGTAGTCAATGTCGTCGCTGTGAGCTTGAACCTCATCGCCGCTATCGCTGGCATCAAGGAGCTCCCGCTCGCCGCGGTGCCCCTACTCTGGGTAAACATGATCATGGACTCGATGGGCGCTCTCGCGCTCGCGACTGAACCTCCGTCTCAACACCTTATGGAGCGCAAGCCATTCGGTCGTACCGCACCGCTCATCAACAAGGCTATGTGGAGAAACATTATCGGTGTTTCCATCTATCAGTTGGCGGTGTGCATGGTCTTTATGTTCGCCGGTAAGGATCTTCTCGATATCAAGTGCGCTGCGGACGACGAAGGATGCCATCACCAAACTCTGGAACTCAACGGTTTCATTTTCAACACCTTCGTCTTCATGCAAGTGTTCTCTGAAATCAACTCTCGAAGAATCAAGGACGTCAACGTGTTTGAAGCGATCCACAAGTCGCCCATTTTCTGTAGCATCATCGCCCTCACGATCGGTGTTCAAGTGCTCTTCATTGAAGCCGTTGGCAGCACCGTGGTCGGGCCGGCAATTGGATTTGTCGCCCAAAGTCGGAAAGAGTGGCTGATCACAGTTATCATCGGTTTAGTGATCCTCCCCGTCGGGGCTTTCGTGAGAATGTTGCCGATCGCGTGGTTCCCCGGTGAGACTGACGAAGAGAGCAACGCCAAGGCACTCGAAGCGGCAAGGAAGCAAGTCGCCGAAGCGCAGGCAAAGGCTGAAGCCGAACGCAAAGAAGTGTCGGTGCAGATGCCGACGTCCCCGTTGCGGTCAGGTGCTCGAGGCTCAATGGATCGGGGGAAGCAAGCCTTATCTCATATAGGTGAATCGATCGTTTCTTCCAGACTCCACGCTCGTCAAAGCAGACTATCGGATTCTTCAACCGATGTCGCGTCCCAACGCGGCGAAAAGTCGTTCCGTGTGTTCGCGCACGCAGTCATCGCAGCGAACAGACTCTCCGTCGGCACGACGAAATAACTGTGCCCCTCTATGATTGCTCGCCATTGGTAACTTAGCCAAAGAGAAACAAGAACATCTATGCAGTTTGTTTGTGTGTTTTAAAGTACTTACTATAACGTTTGAATCATTTCTCCTGCGTCCCCACCTTTCCTCGGTCAAATTCGCTGTCACAGCATCACATGTGACAGTTGGGCACGTTCTCAACAGTTTGCTTCTGCTTTGCTCATTAACCACCGCGCTACATGAGAATCAGAGTGCGAGAACCCAACGGACAGCACGTCCTTGATGTCGATGACGGTGCAACCGTGTCGCAGCTCAAGGCGTCGATTCAAGGCGCGACAGGGATCGAAGTCGCCGTGCAAGAGCTTCGTTTCGGTTTTCCGACCAAGCTCGTCGAGTGTGAAAACGACGAGGAAACGACGTGTGAAGCGATGGGGATTCGGGGCGGGGAGACTCTAACGATTTCACAGCGGGTACTGGCGAGCGTAGCGGTCGTTGACGAACCTGGTTCGGGTTCGGGAGCGACGTCGACGTATGCGTCGCTCATGTCTATGGATGAAGACGAAGCACTCGCGCGAGCGCTGGCGGCGTCGATGGAAGATGGTCACGCCGGGGCTGGGTCTGACGCCGTTGGGCCGACGAAGGATCCGTGTGATATGTGTGCGATACGTCGCGTCATCAAGAGCGATAATAGCTGTTTGTTTAACGCGGTCGGTTACGGGGTGGAGAGGACGCTCACAAAGGCGTCAGAGTTGCGAGCTGCCATCGTGACGGCTATCAAAGCCGATCCGGAGACGTTCAACGAAGGATTCTTGGGTAAACCTAGAGACGAATACGTATCGTGGATCACTCGCACCAACTCTTGGGGCGGACAAGTCGAGCTCTTCATCCTCAGCAAGCATTACGGCGTCGAGATTGCTGCGTACGACATTCAGACGGAACGATGCGACATATACGGCCAAAACGAAGGTTACACCACTCGCATCGCCGTCATTTACGACGGTTTACACTACGACGCCCTAACGTTAAACCCCTGTTCCAAAGGTTCTCGTCCTGAGGACGACGTGACGCATTTACCACCCTCTGACGATCCCAGATGCAACGTCGTCGATTTAAAAATGCGCGCCCTCGTCCGCGAGCAACACCTCGCTCGGTCCTTCACCGACACCGCCAACTTTAGCCTACGCTGTCTCGTGTGTCAAAAAGGTCTCAAGGGCGAATCTGAAGCCGTCTCGCACGCCAAGGAGACTGGACACGCCAATTTCGGCGAGTATTAAACACTTGAAATAGCACCAAAGCATCTGTATCGCTCTATTCAAATGCCCAAATGTCCGAACTTGTTTTTGAAAATTTTGTTTTTGAGATGCATCCACTCACGCACGCGTCCACGCCAGTCGACGCCGCCGCGAGAGCAGCGCACGCGATCGCGAAGGACAGCCGCACCAGAACGTTCTTTTTCGTGCATTCACGCGCGCGAACCGTGGTGAACGCGCGAGGGAACGCGACCGGTCATTCATTCGACGATCGAGCGACAGGTGACGAAATTCAAAAAGAAGACGCAAAACAAAAGAAACCGCGAGGGCGACGCGTGACGACGGAGGCGTGACGACGAGCGATCATGCACATCAAACAAGTAGTCGTCGAAGGATTCAAGACGTATCGCGAGCAAACCGTCGTGGACTTTGACGAAGGGTTGAACTGCATCGTCGGCGCGAATGGAAGCGGCAAGTCGAATCTGTTTCACGCGATTCGATTTGTGTTGAGCGATGTGTTTGGAACCTTGCGCGCCGAGGAACGTCAGCGATTGTTGCACGAAGGCGCTGGACACGCGGTGATGAGCGCGTACGTTGAGATTGTGTTCGACAACACGGATGGGCGGTTTCCGGTGGACCGCGAGGAGGTAAGATTGAGGCGTAATATTGGTTTGAAGAAGGACGAGTATTACCTGGACAAGAAGCACGTCACCAAGACGGAGGTGGTTAACCTGTTGGAGAGCGCCGGTTTCAGCAGAACGAACCCGTATTACGTCGTGCAGCAGGGTAAGATTATGAAGATGGCGACGATGAAGGATGACGAACGATTGGATCTTCTCAAGGAGATTGGCGGCACGAGCGTGTACGAAGAAAAGCGGAAAGAGTCTCTCAAAGGCTTGGAGGAAACGAAACCAAAGCGCGATCAAATTCAGGAATCTGTCGAGTTCATCGAGGGACGTCTCGCCGAGTTGGATGCTGAGAAGGATGAGCTGCAAAAGTACATCGACTTGGATAAAACGCGCAGATCTCTTGAGTACACCATTTACGAAAATGAACTGAGCGAAGCTCGCGGCAAGTTGGACGACATCGAGCAACAACGCGCAGCAGCGAACGAATCTAGTCGTACTGATGATGAGAAAATGAGCACAATGAACGAAAACCTGCGACGATCTGAAAAGGAACTCAAGGAGAGCTCTCGTGCGGCGACGCAGCTTTCAAAGGAATTGTCCGTGGCGGAGGAGGAGTTGCGAGGCATCGTCGCGAAGCGCACCACGGCGGAGTTGGATGTCAAAGATTGGCGTGAAACCATCAAGTCTGGCGAAGAATCACTCGCTGGTATCGCTGGTCAAAAGTCTGACGTCGAGAAGGCTACAGCAGCTACTCAGAAGAAACTCGATTCTGTTCGCGAACGCTACAACAAGGAAGTCGAAGTCGAAGAGGCCAAGGATCGCGAGATTGCAGAAGTTGAACGTCGCACGCAGAGTTTGTACCAGAAGCAAGGCCGTAGCGATCGTTTCAAGACTGTCGCCGAGCGTGATGCTTGGCTCAACACCCAGATCACGGATATGAAGAAGACTCGCAAGCAGAAGCAAAAGGATATTGAAACTCTCGAGAAGGACTTGGTCGAGATTAAAACTGCTCAATCGAACGATGAAAAGGATCGCACCAACATGGAAACTGATCTCATTGCGGAAGAAACAAAGCTCGCTGATTTCGAATCCGAGTATCAAAAGACGATGAAGGAAAGAAATGACGCGCAGAACGAACGCAAGGACCTCCAGCGTAAGGACAACGAGCTCGACAACTCTTTGGCGTCCTTCGAGGAGGAAGTGAAGAAACGCGACAAGCAACTCGAGTTCTCCATGCCGAGAGACTTGCGGCGTGGTATGGCGGCTGTCCAGCGCATTGTCAAAGAGCACGGTATCGAAGGTGTCCATGGCCCGCTCATTGAGCTCATGGAGACTGACGAGCGCTTCCACAGCGCCATCGAGGCGAGTGCGGGTAACCAACTCTTCCACATCGTCGTCGATCACGACGATATCGGTAGCCGCATCATCGAGTACTTGAACAAGGAGAAGGGTGGTCGTGTCACCTTCCTACCGCTCAACCGCATGACGGCGCCAAACGTCACGTATCCGGATGGCACTGATGCCTTCCCGCTTCTTTCGAAACTCAAGTACGACGCCAAGTTTGATCCAGCTTTCAAACAAGTGTTTGCACGAGTTCTCATTTGCCGTAACATTGACGTGGCTGTCGCGAAGGCGCTGTCCACGCAACTCAACTGCGTCACGATGGACGGCGACACTGTGAGTAACAAGGGTTCCATGAGTGGTGGTTATCAAGACTCGAGCAGAAGCAGGATTGCCGCGATGCGCGCTCTTCGCGAGCTCAACATTAACCGCAATGAACTCAAGAAGAATAGCACCGACGTCAAAAAGTCACTTCAGACTGCTGAACAGAAAATGTCTACTGTTTTGGGCGACATTAGCCGCCTTGAAGCGAACCGCCGTCACAGCGCGCAGCGCGTCGAACGCTTGAAGAATGAACTCAAGCATTACGGCAACACGGGAGCTCGGGCCACTTCGCTCATCGAGCAAACTGAAAAGAGTATGGTCACCATCAAGGCGGACATAGAACAGCTGGACATCAGTATCGCTGACATGGAGGCTGAAATCGGCACGGCGCTCGATGCCACACTGAGCGCTGCTGAGATGAAGGAACTTGAAGAACTTACCGTTCGCATCAACTCTCTCAAGCGAGACAAGGTTGAGATTGCTGCGCGTCGTTTGACTGTCTACACTGAGTTGAGCGAGTTGCAAACAGCTTTAGAGACGAACTTGAACCGTCACGCTAAGAGAATCGCCATCACTTCCGGCGAACTCGACATGAATAGTTTGCGCGCACAACTTGCAAAGCTCGAGGGTGTTTTGAAGTCGACGCAAAATGACGAAGCGATTACCCGCAAGGGCTATGACGGCATCGCCGACAAGCTTCGTACGGCACAGGCAAGCATTGAAACAGCTCGCGAAGAAATTGACAAGCTCCGCAGACTGCAAGACACGATGAAGACTAGCATCTCGGACCGTGAGAAATTGATGGAGACTCTCATGTCGAAGAGCGCAATGCACTCTCAGACTCGCGAGCGTTTGCAAAAGAAGATTCGTGAACTCGGATCATTACCATCGGACGCTTTCGATCGATACCGTGGTGAATCTGTTTCATCGCTACACAAGCTTCTTGCTAAAACGAACAAACAACTTTCAAAGCTTGGTCACGTGAACAAGAAGGCACTCGATCAGTATCAGCAATTCACCGAGCAGCGCGAGGAGTATGAAGGAAGACGTGCGGCTGAGCGTAAGGAGTACGATAAGATCATGGAGCTCATCGACAATTTGGATCGTAAGAAGGATGAAGCTATCGAGCGTACATTCAAGCAAGTCAGTATGAACTTTAAGGATGTCTTCCATCGCCTCGTCCCAGGTGGTCGTGGTGAGCTCGTCATGCAACGTAAGCGCGTTGCCGCTCGCGATCCTGAAAATGAAGGTGAAGAGGCGCCCGCACCGGCGGCTCAATCTAGTTTCAGTGAAAAGTATAGCGGTGTCAAGATCAAGGTGAGCTTCGGGCAAGGTGAGACGATGCAGATGAACCAACTCTCAGGTGGTCAAAAGACGGTTGTCGCCGTCGCGCTGATTTTCTCTATTCAGCGCTGCGACCCAATGCCGTTTTACCTCTTTGATGAAATCGATGCTGCACTCGATCCACAATATAGAACTGCGGTTGCTCACATGATTAAATCTCAGGCGAACAACAAGACGCAGTTCATCGCGACCACATTCCGTCCGGAAATCGTCAAGGAAGCCACTTGCATTCAGGGCGTCTCTCACTCCCACAAGGTGAGTACGGTGCAACAAGTTGATCTCACCGAAGCGCTCAACTTTGTGGGTGATGATACGCAACCTGAGCAACCCGATACGCCTGAACACGCGGCTGATTAGCCCGCTCGCTTGATAGACGCAACAACATTAGATAAGCCACAGTAAACCTAGCGATACGTACGAATAAAGAATGAGTGTTACAAATTTCTCTTGATGGAACAGTTCGCTATGAGCGCCTCCAAGTCAGACTTCCAACCCAGGAGCTCGCATAACTCGAAAACGGCTTCGTCACACTTGCCTAGGTGTAAAGCGTCACGGTAATTCGTTTCTTCGTCGAAATTGAATCCCGTTCCTCGACCCAAACCGGCAAGCCTATACAAGCGAGTTATCTCTGAATTCGGCGCCTCGCCGGCGCGCTCTAAATTAATGAGCAACCGTGGAACGTGTTCTTGAGGACGTTCAATCAGACCCGCGAAAGGATGCACGACGAGCGACGTGCCAATGACGATGAGCAAATCGCAGTGCTGGAAATCTTCCTGCGCGCAGTCGTAGAAGCGCTCTGGGAGATTCTCGCCAAAGAAGACGATGTCTGGTTTGACATATTCGCCGCATTTCGCGCATCGCATTGGCTTTCCAACCCGACACGCCTTCTCCACAACGTCCATGTCCGCTTCGTGGCCGTTGAGACAGTGCGCGGCATCAAAGTTCCCATGCGCAGCCACGACTTTATCCACCGGAAGACCAGTCGCGCACTCGAGCGAATCAATATTTTGCGTAAAGCATCGCCGCAAAACGCCACGATCGTGCAACAGTTTGACAAAGTGATGCGTCGGCGTCGGCGCGTACTTTCCCGGAAACAAATCACTTGAGAGCTTGTAAAACGGCTCTGGCTTCTCCCTAAAGTAGCTCAACTCAAAGATGGCTTGTGGATACGGCAAATCATACTCCCCCAGCCGAGAATACAACCCGCTCTCGCTTCTAAAATCCGGAATACCCGCGCTCACACTAATCCCAGCCCCCGTCATCACGATGACATTCTTCGCCCGTCCGCTCTTAATATACTCCGCGACACCCTTCAAATCGAAAGAATCCAGCACCGGCTCGATCGTCGCTTCACGCAGCTCGCTCGAAGACACCCCAAGTCTCTGCGCCGCCAGTCGTTCCATGAGCGCCAACATCTCGCTCGACTCTCTCCCGAACCCGTACCCCTCGCTCGACGACGACGATTCGCTCGACGACGACGATTCGCTCGACGATTCGCTCGACGAACAAGACAATCCCGCATCATCGTCTTCTGTCTCCTCCTCTTCGTACTCCACCGTCGTCGAATCTCTACGCCCGAGCACTTTTTCAGCCGCCCGCTCGCCCGCCTCTTCACCCTCAGCGTCCTCTTCGCATCGCGCATCTCGTCGCCCCTCCATCGACGGCGTCACCGCGCGCACACCGTCACAATCGCTCGACATCCCCACCTGTTCGTCCGTCGACGCGCGCGCGGAGTCGTGAAGAGCAAAGACTGACTGACTGACTGACTGACTGACTGCTCTTTTTGGCGACCGTTTTCACTGGGATTCGACTCCAAGTGGTTCCTCACAACGGCGCGTCCACGACGGAACGACTTTGCAACTTTGCGACGGAGGCACGGACGAACGGACGGGATGACGAAGGAGGATGTGGAGATGACGGAAACGCCGCCCGCGGAAGGGGAGGAAGAGGGCGCGCCGGTCGTCGACACGAAGATGGATGATGATGTGGCGTTGGCGCAGATGATCTTTGACTATGAACTCACGCGCGGGGAGAAGGAAAAGACGCGAGTGGTGGATGAGGTTGAAAAACGCAATATGGTTAACGCGTACACGGAACTGGCGGAGCGGTTCGGGTGGATGGCGGACGATGCGAAGGTGGCGAAGATGCGGGAGGAGAATCAAAAGCGATTAGCCGAGATCGACGCGAAGATCGCAGACGCGGTAGAGAATCTCGGTGATGTGGAGATTCGGGACGCGATGTTTGAGAAGGCAAAGTTTTACGGTGCGGTTGGTGAGTTGGATGAGTGTTACGCGGCGTATGAGGAGACGGAGAGGAAGACGGCGTCCGTCGGACAGAAGATGGACGGGGCGTTCGCGATGATGCGCTTGAGATTCTCGAGGTTGGAGTTGAACGAGGTGAAGAAGTTGATAGCGAAGATTAAAGAATTGCTTGAACAACCGGGCGGTGGCGATTGGGAGCGTAAAAACCGCTTGAAGGTGTACGAGGGCTTGCACGCGGCGGCGACGCGCGATTTCGCGACGGCGACCAAACTGTTTTTGGATTCGCTGAGCACCTTTACGTCGTACGAGTTGGTCTCCTACGACTCGTTTGTGTTCCTCACCGTAGTCTCTGCCATTGTGTCCCTCCCGCGAACCGAGTTGAAAGCCAAGGTGATTGATTCGCCCGAGGTTTTGAGCGTACTCAACCGTTTGCCGGGGTTGGGCGATTTCTTGAACTCGCTCCATCGGTGCGATTACAAGACTTTCATGCAAGCCTTTCCGATTGTTGCGTCGGAGGTTGAAAAGTCTGTTTGGTTGAACCCGCACTATAGGTATTTCCTCAGAGAAGTTCGCGTCGTCGCCTACGCGCAGTACCTTCAGAGCTACAAGAGCGTGACGGTAAAGAGCATGGCGGACAGCTTCAACGTCAGCGAAGACTTCATCGATCGGGAGCTCTCTCACTTCATCGTCGACGGCCGCCTCAACTGCAAGATTGACAAGGTTTCGGGCGTCTTGCAAACCAACAGACCGGACGTCAAGAACGCGCTTTACCAGTCAATCATCAAGGATGGCGACCGAGTGCTCAACTCGGTTTCCAAGCTCAGCCGAGTGATTGACCTTTAGTAGGAAGCCTTCAACGCGCCATCGACCGACGCGACCGCGATCACACCTTAGTACTATATTAAATTCGACTTCAGATGAGTGCTTACCAACGCCCATATTCCTCGTCCAAACAAAGTTCCACGTTTCAGAGCCAACGCGCACCACTTTTAGCCTCGCCATATGCGACGTGTACTCCGCTACATTTTCCCTGGCGGCACGCCAAAAAGCGGCCGTGTCATCGACCTCGGCGAAGGCGATACCGTCGGAGTCGATGTGATCTCCGCGCTCGCCGCCGATGGCGTCGATTTCGCGCGTTTCGACGTGAGAGTGTACGACGACCTCGTCGGCGGTTGGAGACGACTCTCTGACGGCGAGTGTCCATCGCCTGAGTGCTGGACGACGGTGCGAGACGGCGAGTTGGTTCGATGTGAATTTTCGATCGAGCGTAAGCCCGAGCCTCGGGCGTCGACGTCCGAGCTTCCGCCGTTCGAGCACGTGTTGGACGCGTCGGCGGCTTCGACTCTCTTGACGCCGCCGCCCGGCGCCCAAGATGGTTTCTTTGGCATTGGAATTTACAACTGCAAGACGATGGCAAACCTCGGAACGCTCTGGCGGAGCGCGTATCAACTCGGTGCGAGCTTTGTCTTTGTCATCGGAGACCGCTTCAAGAAGGAGGCGACGGATACTGCGAAGAGTTGGACGCAGATACCGGCGTTTGAGTTTAAGGATTGGAACGAATTCGCAGAAAAGTCACCAGTGAGCGCCGTGTGGGTCGGCGTCGAGATGGGCGGCACACCGCTAGAAGAATTTGAGCACCCACGTGCGGCGGTGTACATCCTCGGCAGCGAAGATAACGGATTGAACACCACCATGCTGCGCGCGTGCCGACATCACGTTGCGCTTCCCACGTGTGGAGAGCGCAGCGCGTCGTACAACGTCGCCGTCACCGGCGCCGTGCTCATGTACGACCGCGAAGCGAAGCGAAGAATCCACACCAACGCTCACAAGTCTCGGATAAAACTCACCGGGCGCGAAGGTGTCGATTCCATAAAGTACCATCGGCTCGGCAAGAGTCGTTGACGCCCCGGCGCCTCGACTCGTCCGTCGATGCTGCGGCGTAGCCCACCATAGACAGAGACTCGCGTGTACGCACCCATCCCATAGAATGCTTTTCATCTCATTCGTTCGTTCCCACTCCTCGACTCGCCCGAAGCGTCTCGCCGACATTTCTTCCAATCCGACTCGACTCGACTCGACTCGACGAGGATAATGATAATCCAAACCCGGGCAGCTCGAAAAGCGACAAGGCTCCTTATCGAGGTCACGAAACGTCGCCCCCGCGTCACCCGCCGACGCCGCGAAGACGCCGGCGAGAGAGGACACGGGTCCACGGCGACGGTTGCACACACCGCGTGGTTCTTCGCGGACGCTGACGTCCGGGCGTGCGCGTGCGCGTGCGCGTGCGCGTTTCATTTCATTTCATTTCATTTCATTTCGTTCCACGTGACGAAATAAATGTCTTGCCCGTTTGGATACGGCCGGAAACCGGATGCCGGGGACGCGGAAACGGCGAACGATGCGCCGATGGTGGAAGCTATCGTGACGGATGGAGGCGTGGGGTTGAAGAGGTGCGAATGCGGCGATGACGAGACGAAGCGAGGGCGTAAGATGGACGCTCGCTGGGGTTCGGACAAACGCAAGGGCGGGGCGCGAGGACGCGGGAACGAGACGCGGGGATGCGAACGCGAACGAATGTACGGGAGACTGATTGTGAAAAATACGAACGTTTCTTTTTCTCGCGCGTGAATAGACGAGCGGTCGAGGATGCCGCGACGTACGACGTTGACGATAACGCCAACGTTGAGTGCTCGCAGGAATCGCGAGGGGCGTTGGAGAACGCTCTGAAATCGGAGCGATCCAAGACGAAGCGACTGGAGAACGAATTAGCATCGCTCAGAGCTTTGTACAGACAATGTAAGGGGGCGTCGTCGATTCAAAAACAGATTGCGGTGAAGGAGCTTGCCATGGATTCGTGCGCTGAGGGTATTACGATCGCGGATTTTACGCAGGCGGACCAACCTCTCATTTACGCAAACATTGGCTTTGAGATCATGACGGGTTACAGCGTCCAGGAGACCGTCGGCAATAATTGTCGATTTTTACAAGGGCCAGGAACCGATCAGAAAGAGCTGGCTAAGTTGCGGGAAGCGACGTCCAAAGGAGAACCCGTCACCGTCGTGCTGAAAAACTACAAGAAGACTGGGGAGGAATTCATGAACCAGTTGTCGCTAACGCCGATTCGCGATCCGGAAGGCAAAGTGATCTACTACGTCGGTATTCAGTCTGACGTCACCGAGTTGTTCAAACGCCGCGACGATGAACTTCGCGCGCTTAAGCAGGTGGCGAGAGCCGAAGCAGCCACCGAGGCCAAGTCACGCTTCCTCGCCCACATGTCGCACGAGATCCGTACGCCTTTGAACGGTCTCATCGCTGTTGGCCAACTCCTGGAGGACACGAACCTCGATCGTTTGCAAAGAGAATACGTTTCCACGGTACGCGCGAGCGGGGAGACCTTGCAGGCCCTCATTAGCGACATTCTGGATTTCAGCCGAGTCGAAGCGGATAAGCTCGTGCTCCAGTCTGAGCCTTTCCACCCAGAAGTTGTCATATGCAACGTGCTGGAGATTACGTCGATGCACGCCGCCAAGAAAAAGCTCAATATTGGATACCACGTCGATTCAGGCGTGCCAAAGACTGTCCTCGGTGATTCGATGCGCTTGCAGCAGGTGCTACTGAACTCCATCGGAAACGCCATCAAGTTTACAGATTCGGGCAACATTATGATTCGATTATATCTCGGCCGAGCTGACGCTACCGAAGCGGCGCGTCTCGCCTTCAAGGAGGAAGGTGAAGAGGAACACGTTGCCCAACTGGTCAGGAACTACTCAGCCGGCTCTTTGGCCTCGACTCAGAAGGACTGGCTCGCGCCGTTGAATTGTTTCCTACACATGTGCCCGCATTTCGCAGGCAAGACTGAACGAACCATCAACGACAGTGAGAAGAATGGAGCGAAGGATGGAGATGAAGAAGACACCTGGTTTTTGCACTTTTACGTCAAGGACACTGGCGTTGGTCTGGATGAGAAGACAATCAAGGATATTTTCCAATCTTTCCAGCAAGTCGACACATCGTCCACACGCAAGTATGACGGCACGGGGCTCGGTCTCGCCATTTCTCGCAAGCTTTGCGAAGCCATGGGAGGCACCATGTGGGCGGAGAGTAAAGGTCTCGGTCAAGGATCAACTTTCCACTTTTGTATCAAGTGCAAGAGTGTTCCGGATGACTTGATGACGATTGGTAAACTCTCTCGCGGGGGTAGGACGCTCGAGAAGGGTGCGCATGCACTCGCCGAGCTTGAGCGAGATCTCAGCGAAGAGTTTGCCGCGATGCGCGGAAAGAAGGGTCAAAAACTAAAGGTTGTGCTGTTTGATGAATCTGACATGCTTCGTAGTACTTTGACTGCTGTACTCAAGCGATGGGGTCTCGATGTTACCGTGTTTGTGAATGCAGCTCAGCTCGTCAAATACATGACGACGACAATGGACAATGATCAAGAAGTGTCTGAAGTTGCCGTCATTGCCGAGCTCAGCAAGAATCTCATCGAGTTGGTGTACGATTGGGCGAAAGACAGGGGACTCATAGACGCGAGTACGGGCCGAGGTAACACTCAAAGCATCGCATCGAGTGGTGCACACTCGTCTGACGTGAGTAAATTACCTCCTTTCATCGTATCAAACTGGCCGCACATTCAGCAGACGACTTTCGATACATCTGATCCCAGGTGTCATTGGGCTCAAGAGAGCGCCGAGCCCTCCGAGACGACGATCGACTCGGCCAAGGGGGCCGCCGTGAGAAACTTCTTCTCTAATCTCATCGCTGTCAACGAAATCTCTCGACCGATACGACACAACCGCTTGCGTCGTGCTCTCGTTAACGTCCTCCACGCAAAGGCGCATCATGCTGATACAACTGATACAGCCGTCTCACTTCGTTCGCAAACGGAGACACCAAAGCTCGAAGAAACCCCACACGAGGCGCCAAATATGAAATTGCGCATCCTCATCGCTGAGGATCATCCGGTGAATATGAAGGTGGCAAAGGCGGTTTTGAGTCGCCTGGGACACACGGATATCACCGTGGCAAAGGATGGAGTGGAGGCGCTCGCGCGTGTCGCAGAGGAAGACGATAGACTCGATGCGTTTTCCATCGTTCTCATGGATGTTCACATGCCTGGAATGGGCGGTGTTGAGTGTGTCAAACGCCTTCGAGAAGCGTACCCGGAGAGTAAGGTTCCAATCGTCGCTGTGACTGCCGACGCAGTGGAGGAAAGTCGACAAGAGTGCATCGGAGCAGGCTTTACGGCATATCTCACCAAGCCTTTCCGAATTGAACAAATTTCTGAAACTTTGAAGACGTACTGTTTCGAGCGGTGAACAAAGTGAATCTCGGTGAGGTTACAACTAATGTAAATGATAGCTACAGATTTTATACATCACATTCGCGTCCGATTAACCATGCGCCATCCGCGTTTCACGCTTCGGAAACTGATTCATCGCGTAGCAGTGCCTCTTCGTCACGCCTATCTCTTCGTTGCGTATCGCGAGCTTTGAAAAGTCTAGCGCCGACACGCTGGACCCAAGCGATGAATGAAAGCGTCATTGGGACGCGGGCATGCACGGGTGATTCTAAGTCATCGTCGACTGACTCTCGCGACTGCGGAGGCGCCATCATGGAAGCGAGAGCGTGCGCGCCTTCGTGCGGCATTTCCTCCAGAACAATCTTAAGCGCACATGTGAGAGGTACGCCGAGAACGGCGCCAGCTGCGCCCCACACGGAATACCAAAACACGAGCGCGAGGAGAACCGTCACCTCGTTCAGGTCGAGACCCTTTCGATACACGACTGGTCCGATCAAATCCCCAACTAGAAAAGATACAAAGTTTGGAATCAACGCCCCCGCGATGCGCTGTTTCTCCGACAAACCCGGCAGGAGGACAATCATGGGCAACGGAAGAAGAGAAGCGACAATCGAACCGAGCGTTGGAATGAAAAAAAGCCAGAACGAGATGATGGCCACCGCGATTGCCAGCGCCCACGGTACTCCGCAAGAACCAAGAAGCGAACCGACGAGGAGCGCGCGCACCATGGCAATCTGAACCATTATGCTCACGAACCGCCTCGTCGCCTTTTGAATGCGTCTAGCCACTAACGAACGCGGACGCGTCGCCTCTCGTCGCGGCGCGAGCAAAAACAACGTGTAAAAAAGCATGAGCATGACATCCTGAATGTAGTGAAAAACGCCTGCTCCAAGCGTCTCCCAAAACTGTTCATCTCTCAACACATTCTCTGCGTTGTGCTGCAAGCGCTCCCACGCCTTCTCCGCGACGTCATCTTTTCGGAAAACTCTCGTCGCCAAGTCGCTCACGCTTCTACCAATCTCGCTGATGCGCGTGTTGAAACCGGCAATCCACTCCGGGTCCTGCCAGTGCACCACGACGTACATTCTACCCAGATACATGGCCCAGATGAGCGTCCCGAATACCCCACACACGACACAGAGAGCGAACAAAATCGCGACAATTCTGGGAATCGTGACGATCACGTTGCGGCTGCAGCAGAACCGAAGCTTGCTTCTCCGCAGCACAACCTTTTGATACTTTGAATCGCTGACGAAGTCCACCAACGGTCGAAGCAGCAACGCCGCGCCGGTCGCCGTCACCAGCGGTCGCAGTAAATACGCGAGCACCTGGAGCATCCAACACATGCACGCGGACGCGATGACGGCGACACCGAGCGTGATGACGGTGACGTCGCGGGCATTCCCTGAAAAGACACCAGTCGTTGGAAAGCTCGACGACGCAAACGGTCGCGAGGGCGACGGCGTCTCGTCCGCGCGCCCTGGTTCGGGCTCCGGGGACGGGAACGTGAACCCGTCGTCGGCTTCGGACATTGCGAGATGAATCTCGCGAATGCCCGTCGCGGTCTGCGGCGTACTCTTGGCGCGGTAGACGTTGGAGTGCTGTCTTAAAGACTCAGTCGTTCTCTCAACTGTAACCAACCCGCTCGGAGTAGCGTACGGGAACGCGTAAATGCGATCGAAACGACACGAGGCGAAACGAAATCGATGCGCAAGTGAAATAAAACAATACTAGGTACGAAACTGGTGATACACGATTGGCTGACGGCGACGGCGCGTCTCACGGGACGCATCCGACGCGCTCTAAAAGCATGACATGCGAGTACAACACGACGGGCTCAAACGCAAGCGCCGATGCGGCGCCAACCTGCGGCACCGGTGCCGATGGGACACCGTTCTGCGACGTCGGCCGAGCGGTGTACTTGAGCGCATCGTTCGGCTGCAAATAACCAGCCGTCGAAAGCGTCACCTTGACTCTGTTGACAACCTTTGAATCCGTCTGGCCGACGCGTTGTTCGTCCACCGAACCGCTGTCGACATCTGGCAACGGCGTGTACGTCCAAACGTGCGTGTAATCCGTAGGGACCATGCGAGCGACACCGTAAGAGGTCGAATACCCCAGCGTTACCTGCCTCAAGGTTTCGCTCGCGAAGAACGTCTGGTCGGATTGTCTCGTCTCTGATTCGCGCGCGTTGGTAAATAATTCAATCCTCTCCGCGTTGTTTGACACCCCATGCTTCAAGCGAATTGTCGCCCGATTTGGATCCTTTAACCCGTCGTATTCCACCTCCTCCACTGCGTCCTCACCGATATACGCATTTATTATCTCCGTCAAATTGAACACTCTATCCTCTGTCACGGGATTCTCGCGCTTCCCGCCCCTCGTGAACCGCATCCGATACCTCGTCGTATCCCGCCCAACGTCAGGCACGTACGCCAAAGACAACTTTTGAAACCCCGGCGTCGTCGCCTCTCGCGTCAGGCTCCCTTTATCGATCAATTTCGACGGAAACTCGTACCCCGCGAAATCCGTCGTCGTCAGCCACTCGCCCTCCAACCATCCCGGATACGTCATCGTCCCAGGACGCGAGCTCGCGAAGACTTGCTTTGGAAACTTTTTCTCACTCAACCGTTCGCTCAGCAACTCGGTTCGCGCCGCCGCGACACCGTCTCGGCCGTCACCGACGACGACGAAGGATGGTGCACCCAACGCGAGCGACACGGTCGCGGCTGAGAGAAATGCTCTTCGTCCGCCTTTGCCTTCCCCGTGCGCCCGCGTCGCGTCCCCGCGTCGACGCGACGACGTCGTAGCGGATACGCGCGGTCGTCTCGATGCGCGTTCGCCGTGTCCGACGCGCTCGCGCGACGTCGAGACGGATGGAGTTGCTGCCGCTGCTGCTGACTTCATCTTGTTGCGAAGGAAAGTGACGACATTACGTCACGCGCCGCGACAGACGGCCGGACGGCCGGACGGTGAAGAGAGCCAACATGTCGGACGTCTGGACGACGAAACTTCGCGCCACGCGTCAACTACTCAACGAGCTTCGCGCTGATGCGACGAACGGATTTAACGGTGAAGATGCGCACGGCAACACCAAAGCCTCATCGTCAGCGACGTCAATGTCGTCTGCTGATGCCGATCGCGCGCGACGCGTGGCGGTGACGCGACGGAAATTGAACCGTCTCGATGACCTCTTGGACGTACTGGAGGATTGCGTCGGGGAAGGGGCCGAGAACGACGAGGATATTCGAGCGAGGGAGGAAACGCTGACTGCGTTTCAACGCGAGGCGCGCGAGTTGCGAGGAGCGTTGAACAGAGAACCGTCGACGGCGGCGAAAGGAGGCTCGAACGCGAACGATCGCGGAGGCGTCATCGGTGTAAACGCGGCAACGGCGAACGTGCACGCGTTCGGGGCGGCGATCGGGAAGAGTGTTTCGTCTGCGGCGACGACGGTGGGCAACGTCGCCGGCGACTTTGTGGCGAGCGCGAGTAGGGCGGCTGAAAAGGTTCCGGGGCTCGATCGAGCGGCGACGATGGTGATGGCAAAGCCGCACGATGTGAATAGAGAAGGCAAGGAGACGCGGAGTATGGACACGGAGGAACTGATTCAGCATCAATCGGAGCAAATGCGAGAACAAGACGACGCGTTGGATGATTTGGATACGTTGGTGGGAAGTCTGAAGGTTACGAGCGAGGCGATTCACAACGAGGTGGCGCTTCAGGCGCGTTTGGTGGAGGATTTGGAGGCTGATTTCTCCCACACGTCTGATCGAATGCGTAAGCTTAGAAAACAAGGGTTTAAACTCGCGGGGGAGAAGAATGAAGAGGAGCGCGAACGGCTCGATCGCAAGGAGGTGATTGAAGAGATGCGCGCGAAACTTCAGCCGCCAGAGGAAGAGAGCGCGTGCGTGATTCAGTGAAATCGATTAGTCGACAAAGTATTCGCAATGTGTAGTATTCATTCAACTGTTTTACAAACAACCAGGGTACGTGCGGTAGTACGACCGGCGCTAAAACTTGGTCGAACTCGCTGAGAGGGAACGCACGACGTTGCTGTACGCCGCGTCGGCGATCGCTTCGTCAATTCTACCGATGGTCAATTCAAGACGTTGTCTGAGCGCGTCGTTATCGCATATAACGGATCTCGTGCGGTACTCGATCGCGACGTCCGCCCCGTCTACATTCATAGCGATCGTACCCTTCTTTTCGTTCACCTTTGTCTTACCAAACTGCGCCGAAAGCATCGCGGCGACGACCTTGAGACGCCACTTTTCAGCCTCGAGTGTATCCTTGTCCTTGATCGCGTCGCGAAGACCCTCCTCGGCTTCCTTCAAACCCTCGGGTTCGGTCTCGAGCTGGAGAATGGCGGAAAGCGTGGCGTCGACAATCATATCCGTGAGAGGGTCGCTGTTCCACTCGATGACGACGTGTTCCACGCCCGTCACTTCGTCGGCAAAGCGCTTGCGCACCGTCACCATTCCGTCGTTGATGGATAAACCATCCGCCTTGGTGACGTCAAACTTGTTCTCGCCCGGAGCCGCTTCAACCTCTGCGACTTCCGTCTTGACCTTCTTCGTTCGCGCCTTCTTCTTCGCCGGCTCCCGCGCACCCTCGTCAGTATGTTCCTTTTCCTCCTCTTCCTCCTCTTCCTCTGGCATCAACGTCGAAATCTTGTGCAAGCCTTCAAACAGCGCCTCGAGGGCGAATCGAAGAGTGCCAATGGGAACCTTGGACGGAACCAGCTGTCTCTGAGTCACGAGCGACGTGCGTAGCTTCGTGTAGTTGTTCACGTCGTCTGGCGCAAGCAACATGGTGCCAAAATCCTTCTGAACCAAAACGCCGGCGACATGATCACCCTCCTCGACTTCCCGCTCCGCCAACAAGCCGGTAATCTTTGCGATTCTCTCACCCTTGTGAATGATTTCGACGGGTTGGCAGTTTTTCGGCGTGTAAACATTCATTTGCTTCCCGTCGGCAGACGCCTTGGCGTCGAGCGCGCGCTTCAATCTACCCATCTCTCCGGCTTCGCCGTGCACCAAGATGACGTGCGGAGGCGCGAGCGTGTCGAGGAAACCTTGCGTCTGCGGGTAATCTGCGTGCGCGCTAAAGGAAATGGCATCCACGGACATGTTCAACTGTAACTCTTGACCGTTTCTAGCCGTGACTTTTTTAATGTCGCTCAAGATTTCGCGCGCGAGCGTGCCTTGCACCGCAAAATCAGCAATAATGACGCCATTCTTTGGATCTTCGCACCACGCCTCGAAGAGCTCACGCGACAAACCAGATTGCAACATCGATGGCGTCGCCAGTACCACGCACGGACCGACGTCGTCCAAATCGTTCGCCTTGCTGATGTGCTTGACGTGGTTGAACACAAACGGGTTCGCTTCTTCGAAAGCCGCCTTCATGTCAGAGTTCAAAACGTTAATGTATGTCTGATAAATCGTCATTGCCTTGCGGGCGAGCGTGGACGCTTGATAGATTGGCACGCGTTGCAAATCTGGATTTTGCTTCCAGTAATCTTCCAAAATCAACAGCAACTCTTGCGCGCGTCCGAGGGCGACAACCGGGAGTAAAACCCGTCCGCCTCTACGCAAAATTGTCTGCACTTTTTCGGTGAAGCGAATCTCACGTTCTTCACGCGGCGAGTGCGGCGACACTCCGTACGTGCTCTCCACAATGACCACATGCGGCGGAATCGCCGGCACATCCGCCGCCGGCAAGTGTCTATCCGCCACTCGGCTGTAATCACCCGTGTACAACACACGCAATCCGCCAATGTCGACGTTAAACATGCAGGCGCCCAGCACGTGCCCCGCTCTATACGGCGTCACTTTGATCCCATCGATATCCACCTCTTGATGAAAATCAATCACTTCGATCCGTTTCATCGATTCTTCCAAATCTTTTTCCGTGAACAACACGTCGTTCGGGTCGGCGCTTTTGAGCAACCGAGCGAAATCTTGCATCAACATGTGATAAATCGCCTTGGTCGGGTGCGTCATGAAGATCCTCCCGTTAAAGTCTGTTCTCCCGACGAGAAACGGCACCGCGGCGCAGTGATCGAGATGGAAGTGCGTGACGAGCAATGCATCCACCTCGGACAAATCCACCTCGTCAAAGTACGGGAGAGACGCAATGCCGGCGTAACCCGGGTGGACGCCGCAGTCAAACATGAGAGTTTTCCCGCGAAACTTTGCGATCACGCACGAACGTCCAACTTCGCTCCCTGCACCGAGCGGGACGATCTCGAGGAGTTCGCCCTCGGTAACGCCGTCGTCGGCGACGACAGTGCGGGACTTCGCGTCGTCTGTGGTGACGGCGACGACGGTGGGCATCTTGTGTTCGTGGCGTGAAGTGAAGATTCAACGATGTGCTGAACTGTTTACCCTACAAACTTGGCCGACAAGTCGCATTTACAGTCCCGATCGATTTCGTTCGACTCACGCCCCGAGAAAGACAGATTCTAAACGATGGACGATGGATTTAAAGTTTTCAACCTCGCGAAGCGCGGCGCCGAGCTCGAGAGTGAGACATTGGTGTTCGCCACGTAATGTTTCGTTTTCGCGCTCCAAATGCCGGTTCTCGTCGGCGTACATTCGAAGGAGTGATTCGACTTTGGAGACTCGTGAGATGACGTTCGAGGTGTGGTAGACGGAATTGGAGAAGCGGCGATAGCGGTTTGGCGTATCCGATGTCGCCAATGCGTCGTAGGGTGATGACGACGGTGTCGATGGGTTTTTTTCTGAGCCAGAGCGCGAAAGCGACGCGATTCGGCGACGAAGCGTTTTGTTCTCAGATTTTAGAGACACGATGGCGCGCTTGTAATCGTCCTCGGAGCACGGACCAGATTGAATGTCCTCAAGATCTGGGGGTGTGTTGACGATCGAAGTCACGCGCGCGGCGTACTGCAGTGTTCGTATCGTCTCCTCGACGTGATCCGCATTGGACGAACAACACGCAATCATGAGCGTCAGCGATCGGCCTCCGAGAGAATCCATCAGTAGCTTTGTCAGCTTGCTGTCGCGATAAGGCACGTGTGACGCCACCGATCTTGGGTCTCGCGCCTCGTCTGCGAGCGTCGAGATGACTTTTCCGAGAGCGAAGAGACTTCTATTGATGAGACCCGTCTCGTACGTTCCCTTGTCCCTGCTGCCGCTGTGCTTCAATCGTTCACTTCCCGCGAGATCGACAAAGGTAATCTTACCCAGCGATTGATGCGTCGTCGTCGTCGTGGCCGATGAAGATGATTTTCCATCCTCATTCTCGTCGTCATATCTGTCACCGGCATCGTCGGTATCGTTACTTTTGCGTCGGCTAATGTTGACGGTGAGCACGGCGTGCGATCGAGAACTCTCGGCGTTGAGTTTGTGCGAACGCACCTGTCGCCGCGCCGCACCCTCTCGAACACACTTAACCGTCTCGCTCGCACCGAAACACTCTCGAGAAGATAGATTAGGAACGTAGAACCCTTCGTGTTTACACCAGCGCACGTGTAAAGGCTGCGTGGACTCGCTGTCGAGCAAATCGATGATGTTGTCTTGGTAAATTTCATAATGCGTCACGCGGAGGGCGAGCGTCTCATCTCGTTGAAACATGTACGCGATGGACCTCCCGATGATTCCGTCAACTGCATCGACATTCACGTCGTTCGCACGCGCCGTCGACTCGCTCTCGCCTCGCTTTCCTGCTCGACCGAGCATGGTGTACGTCTTACCGCTTCCCGTCTGCCCGTATGCGAAGACGGCGCTCGCGTACCCCTCCATCGCTCTATCCAACAGCATCTTCACCCCACACACGTCAAAGAACGCATCCTGCGTCACAGTTTCACCTGCACACGGTCCACGAAAAGCCACAGTCTGCGAACGTTCGCCTTCGCTTTCACTATCATTCCTCATCGCTTGCGCGCGTCGTCCTCGTCTTCGTTCACGCACTCGCACCGTCGTCCCGTCCGCCTCCGCCCCACGCCTCCCTTGCCCTGGTCGCAACCGCACGACGACGCGGACTCTATCCACATCATTCACCGTCGCCATCGTCGATCTCGGATGTCGTTTCGCCTCGTCATCGCCGTCGTCGACGCGTTCACTGAGCACTGCATCATTTGCATCAGTAGAGCGACGGTTCGTCTGCCCGAACGAATGCGACGCGCGCGTCTGATCTTCTTCTTCTTTATCGTCGTCGTTTTCAGAGCGGGCATCCATCCGTCGAGAGAGAAAAATGTAGGTCGACGACGGCCGCGTCCACCGCGTCGCAGAATGAGTGCGCGTCGCGTCGCGTCGAACGCGCGTTTCGAACGCGAATGCTTTTTTTAACCAGAAAAACAGTGGTTGAAGTCGATTTCAACAACGAGAATCGATCTTCACTTTGACGCGCGAATCTCGACGATGACGGCGAGGGATCGCACGCACGCGTTTCGAGCGTCGTGCGCGCGAGGCGGTGGAGGCGCCGGCGGCGATGCGTCGGATAATGCGCCAGTGAGCAGCGCGCGCGAACGCGGGATTCGTAATCGTAATCAGCAACGAACCACCACGAACAAGGATGCCGATGCGAAAACTGTGACGTGCGAAACGGTCCGGGAGTGCGCGCGAGCGGCGTCCGGTGCGCTCGCGGCGACGCGATCGTACGTTGAGACGCATCGGAAGGCGTACGCGCGGGCGGATGACGCGACGAGGGATGCGTTTGAGGCGGAAACGTCGGCGTCGATCGGCGAGTGTCAACGTTGCGTGGCGAGAGCGAAGGATGCGGTGGAGGCGGCGCGCGCGCCCGGTGGGGCGCTCTCAAGGTCGCCACAATGCGCGGCGCACTTGTTTGGGATTGGTTTAATCTTGAGCGAGTCGTTGAATGAGTTGGCGAGGATGTTTGATCGGGTGAGAGAGTCGAGATTTGCCTCGGCGTTGGCGCGCGCGGAACGAGAGAGAGAACGAAGGAGACCGGCGAAGCGAGCGACGCATGCAGCTTTTGGGGTTAGTTGGGCTGACGACCGCGTTGGTGACGACGTCGATGGTGTTCATGTGGAGGGTGTGGAGCGTCAGACGCAGGTGCACGAGGAGAGGCAGGACGCGCTTGAGGAGGAGTTGACACAGTTGTTGGAACAGGTGCGCGTAGCCGAGCGGAATGTGCTCGAAATGTCGGCGTTGAGCTCGTTGTTCGCGACGCACGTTCAAGCGCAGGCGGAACAGATTGAATCTTTGTATCAAGACGCAATCGAGAGCTCGCGACACTTGGACGTCGGGAACGTGGAGATGAGGAAAACCATCGCACGGAAAGGGTCGGCGCAAAAGTGGGTAGCACTCTTTCTTCTCATCGCGGCGCTCGCGTTGCTCTTCTTGGATTGGTACTCGGGGTGACTTGGAGCGAGTTAGAAATTATTAGGCTACGAAAAGCTGTGATGATAATACAAATACATTGTTTGTTTACGCCAGAGGTTCGACGGAGACGACGTCGACGAAAGATTGCGGAACGTCCGTGGAAAAGACGAGCTCCTCTTCGTCAAACGGCATTCGTAGTTCGAGGGCGTGCAGGTACATGCGGAAAGAGTCTCTATCGGGCGAGTACGCCTGGTCACCAAGTATGGGATACCCAGAGTGTCTCAGGTGTACGCGAATCTGATGTCTGCGGCCCGTCACCGGTCTGCACTCGACTCGCGTTATTTTCAATCCGTAATTCTCACCCTCGAGCGAGCAGTACCCGCGCTGTAACACTTTAAAGTGCGTCTCGCTCGCCTTGCCCTTTTCCTCATCGACGCGTTCACGGAACCCCTTTTCACACTCCGGGTCCTTGCCCAGCTTGGCGTTTGTCGTCCATTCATCCTCCTCGGGCCATCCCATGACGACAGCGAGGTAGCGCTTCTTTGCCTTGCGCTCTCTAAATAATTTCGCGGCCGCACCCGCCGCTTCGCGCGAGTTCGCCGTGAGCACCACCCCACTCGTTGCTGTGTCTAGTTGATGACAAAATCTGTGATGCTTGTTTGGGTACTCGCCGTTCAACCAATCCTCGCAGCTCGCGTCGCCTTCCCACCGAGGCGTAAAGCGTGTCTTCTCCACCCTGTTCCCTTCGGCGTCTGTCTCCATCCAACCCCGCGGCGTGTCAAGACGCACCGCAAACGGTTTATTGACCGCGATGTACGCCCGTTCGTCGCATCGAAACACCGTCTCGTACTTTCGCTCGAGGATCCCGGGCTGTCGAAGCGAACACTCCAGCGCAGTCTCTCCCGCGAGTTCTCCTCGCGCCTCTAAAAACGACAAGTACGACATTCTCGGGGCGATTTCCGTCGCGACGTCGTACGCCGCCACCTCTGGGTGCTTGCGCAGCATCTCATCCACTGCTCGCGCGTCACCGCCGAGGCGTATCAGGCATTCTCGAGCAGTTTCGCCCTTTGGAACGCTCGCAGCCGCAACCGGGGCCCAGGGCAGAGGCGAGTGCTTCATGGCGCGTCGCCTGCCGCGTACGTCACGAAACGCGGTGGAAAACTGCCTTCGAGCGAGCTCCGTCGATCTCGCGACCGCTCGCATCGACCGCGGTGGCGCTCAAGGAGGCGCGTGCTAGATAGTGAGGCGCGCAGACGCGTCTTCTAGTTCAGTGTAGTTTCACCTAAAAATGAAACGCGACGCTCGACGAGCTATCCGGAGTAGCGGCGTCTCGAACGATGGCTGAGATGGGCGGCGATGGGAAGTCGTCATCGACAAATGGCGACAATTGAGGTGCGACCTCGCCCACTCGAACGGGAGAATCATCTTCCGGCGTGTCGTATCCGGAGAGGCTCTGGGCGTCGCCGACGGCGACACCGGCCGGAGCGTTTCTCTCTGGCGCAAAATCGCGCAACAACGCGCGCTCGGCAGCGAGCATGAACTCGTGGGCGCCAACGCCCGAAGAACGCCGCATCTCACGAACCATTTCTGAGAGCATGACGCACTCAGCCTCGAGATGCGCATTCTTCGCTTTGTATTCCTCCACCAGACGTTCAGCGTATTCCAATTCGTGACACGCATCTCTGTACTTATCCTTGATCGTCGCCGCGCGCACGAGCTGTTTTTCGAGTTGACGAATCTCGTCACGGAGTGTATGCTCGCACGCGCGAGAAGCTTCTATCGCGTCTCGCTGCGTTTCCGCTCTCACTCGCAGCGACGCGAGCTCTTCGATGGTTTCTTTCAGTTTGCCGCGAAGTAACAGCTTTTCATCCGCGTCCTCATCTATGATGGCTTCCGCCGTCGCATACGCTCGCACGCTATCCTTCGCTCGTGCCTCGAGCTCACGCTGCGCTTCACGAGCCATCACCAGGTCGCGCTGCATCTCGCTCACCTTGTCGAACGCACGAGATTTTTCTCGTTGCGCTTGCTTGTACTGTCGCATCAACAGCGCCACCTCGGCGTTCCCACAGCGCGCCGCATCTCCTAGCGACTTCCACGCGCGCGCCAGCGCCGCCGGTGTATCTTTTGGCATCGAATGAGCTCCGTTCTCATCTCCCTCTTTTCGTGTCGAAGATATCACCGTCGCCCGCACGCGCTCGTGTCGAAGCGCTCTATTTTCTCGACGCAACTTTTCAAGCTCCTCATTCAACATCTGAGTCTTCCCATCCTTGGCCCTCAGCTCCACTTTAAGCGACGAAACTCGCTTTTGCGCCGCTCTAGCATCCTCTCGAGCCATCGCCGCGAGCGTCTCCGCGTCGCGCACTCGTCGTCGCGCCGTCTCTTCGTCAAAGCTCTCCTTCTCTTCGCTGCGCTTGGACGTCTTCGCACTCTTCGCCGCGACGCGTGCTCGCGTGACGCCCACTGCTGCCCGTACTCGTTCCACGCTCGGGTCGCGTTCCGATGCGACGACGGGTACCGAATCGACATTTGCGGACGACATCGCTCGCGCTTCATCGCACTCCCCGTTCGCCGCCGTCGCTGTCGTCGTCGACGTTTTCCCACAATCAGCCAACCGCTCCAACACGCGCTCCAACGCGGCGCTCGATGTTCCCTCGGGAAGCCCGAACCGCGCGCGCAGCGCGTCCATGTCGATTCCGCGCACCGACCCTCGGGTTTGTTACCCTCCTCCTCAGCGTCCTCTCTCCTCGGCGTTTCGCGCGACGGCGTGTGTGGCCGACGTCGCGTGCCCAATGGTGCCTCGAACCTCAAATCTACTCATCGACATTATCATACTATACATCTTAATAAGTGCTATTGTATGTATCATATGTCCGATGTGTATAATTTATGTGTCTCACCTGTCGCTTTTACGTTTGAACTCATCTTTTTGAATTGCACCGGCACTTCGCGCGCGCAGTGTCGCGAACGCGATGTCGCGAACGCACGAACCACCGACGACCGCGTCACGGGACGTGGACGAGACGTCGGCGTTCAAGTACGCCCGCGCGAGAGAAACGCAGTCGCGTAAGAGGCGTTTCGGTACCGATGGTGAATGGGCGGGAAGACTCACGTGTGGACGTTTCGCAGCCGGGCGGTTTGACGAGGATGGACGAGTTTGGTCCGGGATGTGGTCCGGAACGTGGTCCGGGGTGATAGGGGAGGTGCTATTGACGCGTGACGGGCCCGAAGAGCACGTGAGCCTCGATTACGCAGCCGAATTTGATGTGGGCTCGGGAACGCGGTTAGCCGTCGGTTCAGAGAGTGGAACTTTGATGTTGTTTGATACGTCGAAGCAGTTGCGAGGGGACGACATTTTTGGGTATGAACCCGTATGGAGCGGTCATCACGGGAATGCGTTGTTTGACGTCACGTGGACGTGTGATGACGCGTTCATTCTGACGGCTTGCGCGGATAGGACGGTGGGGATGTTTGACTCGAGCACACTCTCCACGGCAAAGGTGTTTGTCGGACACGAAGGAAACGTTCGCGGCGTCACGGCGCATCCGAAGAATCGAAACCTTCTCGCTAGTTGTGGAAGAGACGGTAAAATACTATGTTATGACGTGAGAGGGCCGAGGGTCGTGGTTGATTACATGGAGCCCGAAGATTATGGACATTTCATCGGTCCACACAATTCCGCGTCGTACGTGCATCGACGTCCGAACGCAAAGCGCAAATCGGAACTTCATAGCGTCACTTCGGTGACTTACAATAACAATGGCGACGCCATCTTGAGCTCGGGTGGATCGGACGGCCTAGTTAAGCTCTGGGACGTACGAAACTTGCGATCTCCCGTCGGCACGTTTGAGGACGCAAACGACTGCGAGTACGTGCGTGGATCATTCTTTGATCACGGGATTTCACAGCGTTTCCGTGGAGCTACCGATGGTTCAGGAAACACCCGCAAGAATCACAGATATAGAGGTATCTCTGCCATCGCCAAGGATCCGACGTCATCTCGATTCGTCGTGTGCTACATCGACAATCACATGGCTATGTTTGATTCAAACAACGCATCAAGCACATTTTTGAACACCGAGCCTATTCGGCACTTTGTCAGCCTCGATTACAATACGTCATCGTACTACATCAAGCCGTGCGTTTCCCCGGACGGCAACTACGTCGCGTGCGGATCCACCACCGGCCATGTGTTCATCTGGGACGTCGATCACCCGATGGTGTCGCCGACATGCCTCGTTGGCCACGGCTGCGCCGTGAGCTCTGTGCACTGGTCGCGTAATAACACCTTGGTTTCTTGTTCAGACGACGGTACGACTCGCGTGTGGAACATCGACCCGTGTAGGGAGCCATCGTATGATCATGAATTCCTCTTAGGCGACAAGCCATTCCGGAACGACGATAGCGACAGCGAAGTCACACCCATAGTGGGAGCGGAAATTTTGTAATAAACCACGCATGTAACGACTTGTACACACTCGCGGGCAGATGCCCCTGCACAAGTCGTCGGTCCGTCGACCCGACGAGACGAGACGAGACGGCATCGAGACGGCATCGAGCGTCGTCGGCGTTTTGGACGACGCGTGGATACGCTGTCGTTGACGAACGAACGAACGAACGAACGAGAAACATGGTAAAACTCGAGCGGCAACTGTCTGAACTCGATGCCGTTGAGCGTTCGTTCAACGAACACGCCGCGGGAACGCGTGCGAACGCAGACGTCGCGAGCGCGCAGGCTGCGAACGGCGATGGCGGCGTGAGCGGTGCGTCATCGCTCGCTCACACGCCGGCGAAAGGGGTCGCGACGATCGCGACGCCGGTCGGGTCGACGTCTCCGGTGAACGGTTTAAAGGTGAAGACGCAGGGACCGCAAAGCGTGAAGACTGAGGAAGACGCGGAAGAAAAAAGAGGAACAGTGAGCTTTGCGCGGGCGTTGGAGGATGAGATTGAACAGAGACACCACTGTCAAACGCCGGCGACGACAGCGAGCGCGATGCCTTTACATGCCGAGGTGTCGAAGGGTGACGCGGAAGCGGTGCGTAGACTGGCGAGCGAGTGCGAACGGTTGAAGAAAGAAGTAGACGTTCGCGGCGCGAGGAAGGGCGGTGCGGCGACTTGGCCTCCGCCGAAAGCACCGTTGAGTCGGTTCGATTCTAGGTCCGAGTTGAAGAGTGGTGAGCGGTTAAGCGTGGATGCGAGAAATGAGCACGGCGATACGGCTTTGGCCGTCGCGTGCGCATTGGAAGACGCCGACGTGGCGTTGGAGATGGTGAGCATTCTCGTTGATTGCGGCGCCGACGTCAACGTGGTGTCAAACGGATACGCGCCAATTCACTGGGCGTGTAGACTCGGTCACGTAGAAGTCGTCAAGCTGCTCGTTTCGCGACAGGACGATGACGTTGCGCCTCGATGCGAAAGTATTCGAACAGGGGAGGGAATGACACCTTTGCTCGTCGCTTCCGAGTTTGGCATGCTCGAAACGATTCGAGCGCTCGTGAGCGCACCGATATCGGTGGATGTTTCCGCGCGCGATTCGCAGGGTCGGGACGTGCTCGCAGTCTTGGGGACAAAGATGCGTCGACAAAGCCAATCGGTGCGAATCGACATGCGAGCAGAACTTTTCAGCATCATTCCGTCTCTGCGCTTGGCTTTTTTGACGCACCCCGATTGCGAAGAGCACGTGTCGTTCAAACCACACCAAGAAAGTCCGGAGCGCATAGTTGCCATCGTGGCGGAGCTGGAAAAGACGATTGCTCGTGGAGAGTTGACGACGCACGAAATTGAGAAAATGTCGCAATTTGAACCGGCGACTCCGCACGACATTTTACGCGCTCACTCTGAGCATTACGTGAGAGTTCTCGCCGAGCTGAGCGATCGCGTCGGTCACACGCCGATCGCGTTCACGCCCTACTGCCAAGACCAGCAAGGGATTCCTGAAAAGTTTCGCAAACCAGTGGAGAATAGCGACACGTTTTTCTCTCCGGGCACGCTTCAAGCCGCTCTGAGAGCTTCCGGAGGGGTCATTCACTCCATAGATCGCGTCTTGACTGGATCCAACAGAAGTGCGTTTGTCTGTTGCAGACCTCCAGGACACCACGCGGGCGTCGAAGGGGCGACGGAAGGAGCGCCTTCGAGTGGGTTTTCCATTTTGAACAACGTGATGATTGGTACGTTTTGTTTCTTCGTGTCATTTTTTTCACACAACGAATTGGACATCGCACGCATATCCAGTACATGGCGCCTTATGTTCTGCGACATGATGCGTGTCCTACATTAACGCTCGATCTTTAATGGACAGCGAGAACAGAGCGTGTCTCGTCTGACAGATACGGGTCGTACAATCCATTCTTCTTTTTTTTGTGTGTGCACAATTTGTTTTCGACGTCTCTAACCTTTAATTTTACGCCATTCGTAGGTGCGCTGTACGCCATCGAGGAGCGAAAGTGCATGCGAGTCGCCGTCGTAGACTTTGACGTTCACCACGGAAACGGTACTGAAGAAATCGCTCGACACTGGCTCCGAAAACAAAGATCAAAAGTAGATTACCGAAGTCATTCATCTCCAGACTTGTTTTTCGCTTCGATTCATCTCGCTGACGACGGCACATCCTCTGGGATTAACTTTTATCCCGGAACGGGTGTCCACGACGACATGGTTAACAACATTGTTAACGTTGTCGTTCCGCCAATGTGGCTCGCCAAGGGTGCCAGCGCGACGGCAACCGGAGACACTGGAGAACGCGTACGTAAGAAGGCGAAGCGTTTCGGCGATGATGATCCCGTCCCGCAACAGAAAGAAAAGCCGACAGAGACCGAGCTGCAGGGTGGGCGAATTGAGTGGATGAAATCGTTTCGAGAACGGCTCATCCCCGCGCTCAGAGCGTTTGGACCAGAGCTCGTCATCGTGTCGGCTGGCTTTGACGCGGCGGCGTCCGATGTCGGCAATCTAGGGGTTCACCCGAAGAAGAATACTCGTCATCAAGGCGTAAATCTTCGACCAGAAGATTACGAAGCGATGACGAGGATGCTCCTGGACGTTTCTCACATCTGCGACGGTCGACTGGTTTCCGTCTTGGAGGGTGGATACGGTCACCTAAAGACGACAGAGGCTGGGCTTACGCTGAGTCGGGACGTCTTCGCAAAGTGCGTGCAGAGTCACGTCAAGGCGTTGATTTCTTAGGGACAGTAAAAGTAAACATTCTGGACAACGCATTGCTGTAGCACCTCATGTATCACACACTTACTCTTGTATTAAAATTACAACTCACTTCGCATCGCCTCAATCTCCTTCTTGAAGAGGTTTCCAATGATGGATGCCTTCGGAGTCACGTCTGGGTCGACGACGAGCGTCAGGCGCAACGAACCGGCATAGCTGAGCACGCTCACCTGGTTGACAATGTTCGAACAGGCGAAGATAATATCGCGCACACGGTGGTTCATGAAACGAATGGGCTCTGTCGGCCCGGGAACGTTCGTGAATACCATGCTGTGGCGAGACATGTAGTCGAACACGATTTGACGTTGAACATTCGGACCAGCGGCGGCGACGACTTCATTAACGGACCGAGTCACGTACGGCTCGGGCGAACGTTTCATAAAGTTACACGCCTTTTGCGCCTTTATCAATCGCTGCTTGGCGCTCATCACACCCATAGGGAAGGTGAGAGAGATGAAGGTCCAAGAGTTCGTCAACGCTCCGACGACACGATCGGGAAACGCGTACGGACACGCGGCGCGAATGAATGGCTTTTTCGACGCGCTCTTGTCACCAACCTTTGACAAATATCCTTGAATTGCACCAGCAAGCGCGGCGACGACGACGTCGTTCACCGTACACCCGCTTGCATCCTTCACCGCCTTGATGTCCTCCATGGGGACGGGCGGGCAGACGACGACGGTTCTCTTTCCAGAAAACGTAAACGGAGACTGCACACCCTTGAAAGCCGTCTTCGAATCGTACGGACCCATCGCGGTGAGAAGCGCCTTGAGCGTGCCATATATGCACACGAAAATAAATGTGATGAACGCCCAAACAGTGGCGAGAACTGATCTAGCGGCGCGTTTGCGACGTTGAAAATCCAACAGTCGCATGTTTCCGCCGTCGAGCGACGTGGACACCTTCTTCAATACATCCACGAGAGCAATCCCGTCACCCACGGCGTGACTCATTCTCACCAACACCACCGGAGGTTCAGGATACCCCTCCGCATCGCCATCCCACGGCGTTCCAGCCGATTTCCTCGTCACCACGATGGCGTCCCACAACGGCGCGTCGAGCGCAAACGGCGTCAGCGTCGCCTCATCCGACAACGCCTTCAACTCCGCCACCGAATCCACCTCCACGCGCTTTATTCGCTTCATCGCGTTCAAATCCTCCGTCACCTCCCACTTGATCCGCCGCAGCGTCTTTTTCGACTTGGCGTTCGCCGGCACCGCCACCGACCGCGCCTCTGGAAACTCTTTCAACTTTTCAATGAAATCCTTGACGTCCGCATCGCTCGGCGCTTCGTCCAGGTAAAAGCTCGAGACGAGCGGGAAGTCCGGGCACCCGGCCTTGGCTGGAAACGCCCCACCGGGACCTCGAAGCGTCGCGCGCGCGAGCGTTTCCGTCAGCGTATTCATGGTTCGTTCGGCGCGCGACGTCGGCGTGTGCCGCGGAATGGAGTCGTTATTTTACCAGACGTGACGACCCCCATCACGAATCGACGGTTCATAACTCGTGTACCGGGGTAATTTTTTGGTTCAGGAAAGCGTGGATTCCCGAGCGTCGCGTCGTGTCGCATCGCGTTCGTCGGCAGAGTGTGACGCGCGAGCGCGTCTAGCACCGACGCCGCGCCGAACGAGGAGAAGAAGCGCGCGAGAAACATGGCGTCCGCAGCCGTGGCCGTGCCGGTACGCGCCGCGAGACTCGCGTGGATTCGAGAACCCGGGTTTGGATCTCGAGGAGGAGAGGGGTTCTTTCGTTTTTTTCGTTTTTTGTTTTGGTCGGCATTCACCCGTTCGTGTGCGACGACGCGACGCGAGTGCTCGACGAAAGAGGGACGAGGTGACTGACGAAGCAAATTTTGAACGCGCGTGTAGACGACGCACGCAAGAGGCGATGTCGTGGGTGCGGGAACGCCGACGATGAATAGAAACGAGTCTTCCGAAACCGATCTGTACGCGAAGCTCAAGTCTTTGCAGCGCGAGCTCGAACTCGTCGAGATTCAGGAGGAATACATCAAGGATGAACAGAAAAACCTAAAAATTGAGTTGTTGAGGGCGCAGGAGGAGGTGAAACGCATTCAGAGCGTGCCGTTGGTGATTGGACAGTTTTTGGAAATGGTGGATGAGAACACGGGGATCATCTCGTCGACGACGGGGTCAAACTATTACGTGAGAATTCTTTCCACGTTGAACCGGGAACTTCTGAAGCCGTCTTCGTCGGTGGCTTTGCATAGACACTCGAACGCGTTGGTGGAGATCTTGCCGCCCGAGGCCGATTCATCCATTTCGTTGATGAGCGACGCGGAGAGACCGGATGTCAAGTATAGCGACATCGGCGGCGCTGACGTGCAAAAGCAAGAGATTCGAGAAGCGGTGGAGCTTCCATTGACGCATTTTGATTTGTATCGCCAGATTGGTATTGATCCACCGCGCGGAGTTTTGCTTTATGGACCGCCCGGTACGGGTAAGACGATGTTGGCCAAGGCGGTTGCCCATCACACCACGGCGGCATTCATTCGCGTCGTGGGAAGCGAGTTTGTGCAAAAATACCTCGGTGAAGGTCCGCGCATGGTGAGAGATGTTTTCCGTTTGGCCAAGGAGAACGCGCCAGCCATCATTTTCATCGATGAGGTGGATTCCATCGCCACTGCGCGTTTTGACGCGCACACTGGCGCCGATAGAGAGGTGCAGCGCATTCTCATGGAATTGCTCAACCAGATGGACGGTTTCGATCAAACGGTAAATGTCAAGGTGATCATGGCCACCAACCGTGCCGATACCTTAGACCCCGCGCTTCTTCGTCCAGGACGTCTCGATCGTAAGATTGAGTGCCCGCATCCCGATCGTCGCCAGAAACGCCTTGTATTCCAAGTTTGCGTGTCGAAGATGAGCCTTAGCGATGAAGTCGACCTCGAAGACTACGTCAGCCGTCCAGATAAGATTTCGGCTGCTGACATTCGCTCCATCTGCCAAGAAGCAGGTTTGCAGGCGGTGCGTAAGAATCGATACGTCGTTCTGCCGAAGGATTTCGAAATAGCGTACAAGACAAACGTACGCAAGCCGGATAACGATTTTGAATTTTATCGATAAATCGTGTCCAACTCTTTTAGTAGCTATTAGAAACGTTGAAATGAGACGTAAAGCGTGTGTACGGTTAACAAAGCCGATTTTTCATAGTTTTATTTGTTTGATATGACCAATACAAAGAGATTCTCTTACTCTTTACTCCGGACGGGATTGGCACTTGAAGCATGCGTCTCTAGACGCGAAGTTGTGAGCCTTGCACGTTCCGCAAATCCAGTCTCCACTTCTGAAATTGTCCGGGTTCGATCCACCAGTCCCGGCAGACGCATCCGCCGGAGTCTCTTCGTCTCCAGTCTTACGGCAGTCGCACTTGAAGCACACAGATCTGCTCGCAAAGTTGTGCGCTCGGCAATCTTTGCAAATCCAGTCACCCGCGCGGAAGCTACCGGCGCTTGGACCACCAGCGTCCGAACCAGCCTTGCTTCCAACCGGAGAGAAACCACTCTCGCCCTCACCCGCACCCTTGTTCTTCTTACACTTGAAGCAAGCACTTCGAGATGCAAAGTTGTGCGCTTGACAGCGCGAGCAGGTCCAATCACCCGGTCTTCGCACGCTAGCGCTACCACCCGGTCCGCTGGCGAGAACCGGCGATCCGCCCAAGGGAGCAACCACCGCTGCGCCTTCAGACACATCCAAAGTGTCACCGCGGATACCCAACCACGCGAAAGTAAGCGTCAAATACGGTGTGCCTGCAGGAGCCTGCACGTTTGCCATCGGCTCGAGGTTGAGCGCAATCGGCACGATGCGCAGCAAACCGCTCGCCGGATCGGTTCCGCGTTCCTTCACGGTGCCAACAACAACACAACTTCCAGTGTTACCATGCCCGGTCGCACCCACGACGGACTGGTTCACTGGAGTACACACCAACCGCACGGGTGCGCCTTGGCTCGACGCCACGAAAGGCGTGTTCTCAACATTCGCCAAGAGGTTTGGATCTTGCACAATTTCTAGGCGAGCCTTGTTGCCCAACCTAGGTCCAAGGTCCGCCGCGAGACTCGTTCCGTACGGGTTCGCGACGCGGTCCAGCATGGCCAGGAAGCGCGCAACACCCACGCTCGCGAGCGTCGTTTGCAGCGCTCCAACCAGCGGTTGCAATCGTTGAGACCAAGATGCTACGTTCTGCGGACGCAGAGCGTAACCGCCACTAAGCCCCGAGCAAATCACCCCAGAACCTTCCGCTCCAGCTGTAAGTTGTTGAAACACCGCAAGAAGCTGCTCGGCAGATTGCACTTGCTGAGATGCCCCCGCGCTCACCGGCGCCGGTTGTCCAGTCACTCCAGCTGCCGCGCGTTGCGCGAACGATCCACCCGGGGGTGCCGGCGGAGGGCTCGCGCCAGTCGGCGTTGGTCCCAGTGTGGACCCCTTCGGTGCGCCAGCCGGCAACTTGATGGCACCGATGGCGCTCGCATAGGATGGCGGCGCCGTCAGTGCAGCCCGTTGCGGCGGCGGCGTGCTCGGCATCGGCGGAGCCGCAGCCGCCGGAGCAGCGACAACTGGCTCGCTCGCCGGCGGCGGTGGCGCGTTAAACGACGCCTGCGGCGGCACCGGGGCTGCTGCATAATCCGTCGCGTACGAACTCTCAAAACCACCAAATCCTCCACCCAAACCAAGACCCACGCCGAGGTTCAGACCCAAACCAACCCCCGGCCCGAGACCCGCGTTCAGACCCACAGCAGCTCCACCGGCACTCATTCCAGTGAGCGCGATTTGCGGATTCGGAAACGGATGCGCCTCCTCTGAAAGCTGAATGCTCACGCATTTGAGTTCCGGAAGAAGCGTCCGCTGTCCCGCAAGAGAGTTAGACAGCCAAGCCGCGAACCCGGCTGCATCCGTACCGGCGAACCGCCCGAGAGTGATCAATTGTTGATCCGGACTCTGACTCGCGTAATACGTATCCGCACCCGGAAGCGCCGAGCTCAACGCTTGCGCGATCTGAAGCGAATCCGGACACTCGATACCGACCAAGACGCAACCGTTTTGCATCACCTTACACTTGGGCAATACTCTACCCGAGCATGGCGCGTGCGCGGACGCCACCGCTTGCATGATATCCGTGATTTCCTTACCACCCAGTCCCGTGCCCTCGAGCCCGGACACGAGTGCCACGTGTGGTGGCGCGCAACCCATACCTATTCAATCGCAAACGCGTCGTACAAAAAAGTCAGTCTCATCGCGCATCACGCTAGCGTTGTCGTCTCCAAACCATCCACCGTCCTCGCCTCTTGTTCCCGGGGCCGCGCGACATTCACCCTGGAAAACCGAACCAGCGGTCTTGCTTGCTCAAAATTCCTCCCTCCGAGATCGTGTTCCTTCCGGTTCCAACCCCGCTCCACGCCCACCCCACGCCCCGCGACGCGTCCCAACGCGCGGATCGCTTCATCGCCGATCGCCCGCGACGCGCATCTTCGCGCATCCTCGCCGTGACCCGCGCGACCGAAGCGAATTCATCCCTAGAAAAACTCGAGAACAACAATCGATTCCGAAATCGAAAACAACAACCCGGCTTCCGCCGCGAACCCTCCGATCCCGATCGTCCGCGTCGACCCCCACCGCGAAGAGCAGATCGTCGCCCGCGCGTCTTCACCGCCCGCGCGAGCGTCCGTGCGTCCGACGGAACCGGAAAACCGCGAAACGATACGAATCCAAAAAATTGAAAAATTGAAAAATCTCAAAACGCACCCGCTCTCGGTTCGCTCTGCGCGACAAACTGTCCTTCGTACGCGCTTCCTCGGTGCCACTGCAACGCTTGCGCGAGGTGCGTCACCGCGTGTTCCGACACCTCATCGAACCGCAAACGCGCGTACGCGTGCGCGCCGAGCGTCGACATTCCTTCCGTCAGATGCGCGCCGTTCTCTGCTGCAGCTCACGCCCGCGTGCACGCGCACTCGCTTTCGCATATTACGAACTGTTTACACATACAGTTTACTTTGCGACGATGCACTTTTTTCCATCCATCCACGCTAAAATATATCGATCGGGTATTTTTCGCCATGTTTGAAATGTGTGTATCGGTAAGATTTAGCATTGAAACGTATTGATCGGTATTTCCAAGGTTCGATTGGCGCGTCGGTCGTGGTGTGGCGAGCCAGGCCGGCGGCTCCACTTCGTGTCGAGCAGCTTGACTCGAGTCGTCAAAGGACGACGACGACGCGATACGCCGGGACGACGCGCGCTCGCTCAGGGTTGGTTTCTTTATTCGCGTTCCGTCTCTCATCCTCGCGTGTGGTTTCGAAACCATAAGGGCACGACGCGATTGTTTGGTTCCACTGGCGAGGAGGTGTCAACAGCACAGCACAGCACAGCACAGAGTGCGTGTCCGTTCGATCGTCGACGATGCGGACGACGAAGGATGCGTCGACTTCGTCGGATGACTTTGACGCGAGGAAAACGGCGGCGATGGCGGAGCTCGTCTTTGCGGACGACGCGGATTCGGAGAGGGCGGATAGGTCTCGCGCCGGACGCGTGGACGCGCGAGCGACGGCGTGCGTCCGGGCGGTGTGCGCGTCGAGGGATTACTTTACGACCAGCTCGTGTTCGGGACGAGTGAGCGCTTTCGGCGAACCTAAAACATTGAATAGACATGAGGATGGTGTGACGTCGTCTTCGGGGGATGCGGTGCAGGTGAACAAAGGTGGTGTGTGGGCGTACGTGTCGCACGATCCCGCGCGCGCGGAGGACGTCTTGCGCGCAGTGCGAGAGGTGGAAGCGGCGGATGCGAAAGAAGCGCTCCAGAGCGGCGACCAAGCGGAAGGGACGACGTTGGTGTTGCGTTTCGAGCCGTTTATTCTATCCGTAGAGGCTAGAACGCCCGAGGCGGGGGCGAAATTCGTCAAGCTCGCGCGCGACTGCGGGTACAGAGAGAGCGGGGTGACAGCGAGCGACAAGCGAGTCATTTGCGCGGTGCGATGTCAGATTCGAATGGAGGCGCCGGTGACGGTGAGAGGAAAGAGAATCGTAGACGATGACGGCATTCGTGCGCTCGTCGGCTTGGCAAATGAAAAGTTTGCGGCGAATGCGGCGAGAATGGAGCGGTTTAGATTGGCGTTTGAAGCAGCGACGCGCGCCGAAAAAGAATCGGCGGCGACTTGTCTGAGCGACGACGGAGCGGTTGCAGGCGCGATGAAGCGCGTCGAGGTGAAGAAAGAGGTTGCAAAACGCGTCAAGGATGCGCTTAAAAAGTGTGGATGGATGGATAACGGGCGGAGATCGACGACGCGAATGGATGAGAACGGTCGAGTGCGCGCCGTGGTGTTACCCGTCAAGCGAGGCGTCGAATCGCTCTTCGCCGCCGACGAGTCTTCGCTGTCTTCCGACGCCATCACCGTTCTGCGTGCGATTGAGAACGGCGACGCTTTGATTCAAGATGATGATGGCGACGATGACGATTGTTTGGACCGCGTTATCGTGCGCGCGCAAAACCCATTGACGCTGATGAAGCAGGAAGTCGCAGCCATGTTGGCGTCGCGAGGATTGAACGCCGACTTGGCGCAAGAGGTACCGGCGAGATGGGAAAAGCTCGGCGATCTCGTGCTCATCCCCTCACACGCGTTCACGGCGAGCGATTTTAAAACGTTTGAAGATGAACTTTACGGAATGGTGGCTCGAGTGTTGGGTGCGTCGCGCGTCGCTCGACAGGCACCAGTGAGTCAAGGACCAAAGCGGGAATCGCGCGCCGTCGTCTTGTACCCCAAAGGCGCCGACGGTTGGGTTGAAACGAAAGAGCTCGGGGTGACGTACGGTTTAGACGTCACAAAGGTTATGTTTAGCAGCGGTAATGGGACAGAGAAGAACCGAATGGGAAACCTTGGCGTGAAGGGTGAGACAGTGGTTGATCTATTCGCCGGCATCGGGTATTACACGTTGCAACTGTTGAAAAACGCCAACGTGGGACGGGTGTACGCATGCGAATGGAATCCCAACAGTTGCGCGGCGCTTCGACACAACCTTCGCATCAACGGCGTGGAATCTCGATGTGAAGTGTTAGAAGGAGATAACCGGCGAATGGCACCGACCGGCGTCGCCGACAGAGTGTTACTCGGACTACTTCCGCACGCTGAAATGTCGTGGGAAACCGCCGTTAAAGCGCTCAAGCCACGGGGCGGCGTTTTACACGTGCACTCAAACGTAAATAGCGGTGAAGAGGAGGCGTGGATGACTAGATTGGTGGATACACTCATTGCAATCGCCCGACGTAACGGGAGAGACGACTTGCACTTTTCGGTCGAACATCTCGAGCGAGTCAAATGGTACGGGCCGCGCATCCGACACGTGGTGTGCGACGTGCGTTGTACAAGTCGCATTCACAAGGATGCGCGCTCGAATGCACCCGCGAAATCGCCGCGAGGGACCGCGCCGAGGCGCACACTGAGGCAGACGGTGTCGTCGTCGTCTTCAAAGAGCGTTGAAAGAATCCATCGCCCCACGCCGCAAGAGTTTGCGTCGGGACCGGCAGCTCGACGCGTTCCCGCCGTCGTCACTGGGCTGGACATTGGTCAAGCTCCGTGGAAGTGGACACCGGCGTACGTGGCAAGTCTGAAGGGCGTTCCGGATAAGCTGGTCAGTGTACACGTGAGTGATGTACCGAAATTGGATTTCGTGCGCAAAAACTTCAAGTATGAGGTGATGCCGTTCGGTCAACTCCTCGAAAAAGTTGCGGATGAAAATGACCCCAAGTTTTACTACTTGAGGAGCATTGGCGAAAACGCTAGAAAAGAACCAGCGCACGCGATGCGACAATTTCCAGCGTTTGAAGAGGATTTGAAACTGCCGGCAGAGTTTTGGGGCGGTGAAGAAAACTACTTTAGCGCCGTCATCCGAGCGAGCAGTGGGGATTTGCAGCTTTGGACGCACTACGATGCCATGGATAACATGCTGATTCAACTGCACGGCGAGAAGCGCATCCTCTTATTTCCGCCATCGGTCGCAGGCGACTTGTACCTCGAAGGCTCTTCGTCGACGGTGCGCGACGTTGAAAATCACGACGCCGAAGCGTTCCCTCGTTTCGCCCGCGCGCGAAGTGCGGCGTTGGAAGTCACGTTGCAACCCGGAGACGTGCTCTACATTCCGGCGCTCTGGTCGCATCACGTCACGGCTTTACACGGGCCATCCATCGCTCTTAATGTCTTTTACAGACATCTACCGGCGGGTCAGTACCCTTCAAAGGATCTGTACGGTAATGCGGATCCAATCGCCGCCGCGAACGCGATAAAATCGTTCGAGTTGGCGATGGATTCGCTAAAGCAACTGCCGCGGGATTATCAAGTCTTTTACGGCGGCGTCGCCGCGGCTCGACTCGAGAGCCATCTGGGAGTCGACGCCGCGAGGCAATCATTCTCGAGCATCGATGCGAACGCTCGAGGCGGGTCTTCACGCGCCAACGCGCGCGTCAAAATCGCATCATTCGTCGGCGTGGCAGCCTTTGGCTTGTTAAAGTCGATTCTTTTCAAATCTAGCTAGGTAGACTACTGTAGGAGTTTAGTGAGAGCAAAGAATGTAGATAGATTATCAATCGACGACGGCGCGACGATCACGTCTGCGCCTTGATGATGTCGATGATGTGCTTGAGCAACACCGGAGTCGTCTCCGGAATGCCACCCATGATTGGAAAATCACTGAGTAATCCCTTGGACCTGTAGTAATCCTCCACTGGAACGGTGGCGTCCTTGTACACTTGCAAGCGCGCGCGAACCACCTCCTCCGTATCATCCGCTCGTTGCGTCATCTTCCCCATGCACTTCTCCGGTGGGTTGAGCGGTGGCATGATGATGGTCGGTTCACCGGACTTTTCGCTCTTGATATCGGCGATATTGAAAGCCTTGCCGCACTCTCCGCATTCGCGTCGGCCGCAGCACTTTTCCACTAAAATATCCTCGCGAAGCGTCAGATTCAACACTTGCGTCACCTCCACCATCTCACCGAGCGTCTCCGCCTGCGGAACCGTCCGTGGAAACCCATCCAGAAGAAAACCGAGCTCACCGTCCTCCTCGCCGCGCTTGATTCTCGCGTTGAGAATGTCTAACACGAGCGCGTCCGGTACGAGTTTCCCGCTCGCCGCGATTGCTTTCATCTCCTTCCCCATCGCCGTCTCCCCTTTAATCTCTGCCCGCACGAGATCACCCATGGAAATGTGCGGAACGCCCATCTGTTTCGCCATTCGCGATGCGTACGTTCCCTTGCCCACGCCCGGGGCGCCGAGGAAGACCCAGTTGAGCTTTCGCCCAGCTTTCGCCGCCGCCACACACGTCGCCGTGAGTTCATCGCGCAGCGCATCCACGGCGGCGCCCGTCGCATCGAAAGGCGTGAGCGAGTACAGGCGGTGTCTCGCGAGCGCGCGCGCGCTCGCGACGGCGATGGCGAATCGTCGCGCGGACATCGGACGCGGTTGATTATGAAGACGTAAGATGTAAGTTGCTGAACACTGTGGTGTCTGTCGTTCAACTTCGACAATGAGACGAAACCCGAGCGAGGCGATACGCAAGTCAGCTACCGGCGTCCTTGGATTGTGATACGCGGTGTTTACGCGTGCGTGGCTAGTCTAGTACATTAACAATGCGTCTATAATAATAATGATTTGGCTTCGCGTGCGGCGACCGACGAAGCCAAACAAACGGCGCACCCGAGCGAATCGCGAACTCCGAGAAAGATGGATGGATTCATTTTTCCGCGCGCGACGCGATGAAAAGATCGTCACACTTTTTCCCGTTCTCCGAATCATCGCACGTGCTCACGACGTGAGACATGTACGCGTTCCACGCCACCCCGGCGGCGTTGAGAAACAAAATCCGTCCAGATTTCGGCACGTACGCAAAATTAAACGCGTTTGCCACTGGCCAATACATCGTCCCACTCACGAAGGTATCCACCGCCTTATCTTTCAATCGCTCGTATCCAACTGCCATGGATTCCCCTTCTAGCCCCGCCATGGCGAAGAAAAACCCCGCCGTGTACGTGGGAAACAATACCGTGTGTCCAAACGCAACCTTTTTCGCGACGGTTCGAGCGCACGTCCCCGCACCGACGACGTGTTCAATCCCCCGAAACGCATGGTGGAAAAACGGCCCGTGCAACGCCGCACCGACGATGAAAAATCGCCCCGTTCGCGCGAAGTCGTGGTCGAACCCGAGCACCGCGCTCAACGGCGACGTGGACGTCGACGCGGCGTTCGATGCGTCGTTATCCATTGTTGCAAATCCATCACGTTCGCTGTTCAGCATCATCCTTCCGCCGGTGCTCCCGCCGTCGTCAGCGTTCGCCCCACCACCGCGCGATTGAATAGCCTGACACAGGACATCCCCGGCGGCCATGACGGTGGCGGACGTGAACGCCGCGCGAAGCATGACGCGCGTTTTACCCCGTCGGTGAGTGAGGACTCCAGGGTTCACACGGCGGCGCGACACTGACTGACGCGGAAGATACGAGCGACCATGGCGACGTTTCGCGGACCGACGGCGACGACGATGTGGGACTCGACGACGACGACGACGACGACGACGATGACGGCGAAACGATTCGCGGTGTCGATGCGCCAGACGCACCGACGCCCGCGCGCGACGACGACCAAGTTTGGGCAGCAAAGGATCAGAGCGCCGTGTCGCACCACCCTCGTCGCGCGGCGCGCATCCGTGAACGAAGACGACGAAGACGAAGCGCCGTCGCCGCCGTCGCCGGATGACGTGACGCCGAGCGATCGCGAGAGGTTTGCGCGAGAAGCGCGACGCGAGGGCGATGCGTACGTCCAGGACAAGCTGGAACGCGAGCTGCGCATGCGAGGGAAAATCTACCGCGCAGAACAAGAGCTCGACGAGGCAAAGGATGGAATCGTCGAGATCGGGAACGAGAGTAAGACGAACATTGACGCCGAAGCCGGGTTGGTTCGCGATAGAACGTCGTTGGAGTTGGGTATGGTGGCGGGCGAGTTGGATGCCGAGTTGGCGGCACTGGCGGATGAAGCGCAAGCGGCGAGAGAGAGAAACCAACGGGTGAAGAGAGAGCTCGAAGATCTCGCGGAAGAGTTGCTCGGGGGTGGAAGGAAGACGACAAAGGGGGCAAGGGATGAAAAGCCGGTGCCGGGATCGATCGCGGAGATGAAGATGAAGATGGCCGACGCCGAAGCGGATGCGGTGGATAAGCGTATGCAGGCGACGCTTCAAGAGACTCAGCGAGCGACGACTTACACGATGGTTCTCCTTCTCCTCGGCTTCCTTGGGTTTACTTTGATTGCCGAGGGGGCGTACGACAAGTTTTTCGCCGTCGCGGGTGCGTTCGCGCTCGTTGCGTACCAGTCGCGCGCCGAAATGCAAAACAAAGGCAAATGAAGAAACAGCGAGAGGCTGTTCCTATCATAGCCGTTAGCGGTAAAATTACAATGCAAGAAAAAAATTAGCAGCGCAGAAACGAACTCTCCCCATCCCAACCGAACACGACTATGCGTACGGCCGCGAATCAAACCTAAACGTCATCGCTCTGGTACCGTCCGGGTTTTCCTTAAATCCGAGTTTCTGTTGATACAGCGGAACCACCTTCTTCTCCGCATACAGGTTCAAATTCGTGATCCCCTCATCCAAGAGCCTATCCACGATCCTCTCCATGATCCCAAGCCCGATTCCGTGTCTCTGCCACTGCGGGGCCACGGCGACGTCCCAAACCGTCGCTGTAAACACCCCGTCGCTCGTCGCTCTCGCGAACGCCACCGGTTCCCCAGTCTTCGCGAACCTCGAATCCCTCTGCGCCGTAACCCACACGCACACGTGCGAGTGTTCTATCGCCTTTCTCAGCTTTTCTTCTGGTCGTCTCGTGAACCCAACCGAACTAAACAATTTATTCAATTGCTCCATATCCCGTCCGTCGGCCGACGCGCCGTACTCAAATGCCAAACCCATATCCGCAAAGTATGCATCTGGTCGACTCACGCCTCGTCGCAGCGTCTCCGCGTTGCGTCCGCTCCGCATCGCATCCCGTTTACCGAATATCCCATCCGAGGCGTCCGCAACCGCGCGATCAGCGTCCGACATGGCGATTCCCGGCGCGTTCGGGACGTTCACGAATGGGTTCCATCTGTTGCTCGCGCGCAGTTCAACCACAGACGACGCGCGTTCGTTTCGTCGCTGTCGACGCGCGACGGTTCTCGACGACGACGGTGCGAACGCGCGGCTTGTCGACGATGTCAACGATGACATTTTTCGTCGGCGAGAGCTTGGGAGCGGGGCGTCGCACACTGAAGACCAGATGACTGAATGTTTGTTGACGTGACAGTTGACTGCTGCGTTTGTTTGTTCATCGCTAATGGATACAATACTACGGCTAGGCGTGACGACGATCGACACACACACACACACACGCAATCCCTCTCTCTCTCTACTACTTTAATCGTCCTTTTTACCGGAAGACCGCGTGCTACGCCGCGTCGACGTTCTCCGTTTAGGCGGCTCGCTCACGTCCGCGTCGTTCTTCGATGACGCCACCCGTCGGCTCTTGTCGTGAATCCCAAACATTCTCACCGACGCCTCGTACCTCGAAATATCGCGAAACATTGGAATCGTCGAATCTATCCCGTCGTAGATGTCGAACACTTCCGCCGCGAGCGCTGGATCCTGCACGGCGTACTCGCTCGGATCGGGCGGTCGCTGACTAAACATCGCGTCGGCGTCGTCTGGCGTTGACATCAAATTCAAACACTCGTACCCGAGCAGCGCGTACACGCACGCGGCGAAGAGCCAACACGGCGCGACGCGGGCGTAGTGCTGAAGAAGCACTCCGGAGGGTGCGCCATAGGATTCGAGGGCGGACGGCGGGGCGAAGACGGCAAAGAGCCAGAGGATGAAGGCGACAGTCGTGAGCACCATGCCTGCGAAACCGTACGCTTCGGAGGGTGATACGTCCCGGAGTTCATCCTCGGCGGCGCGTTCGTGGTGTTCATCGTCGTCCTCGGCGGCGTGTTTCAAGTCGTTCCTTGTCGTCGTCGTTCCTCGTCGTCGTCGAGTCGTCGGCGGCATGATTTGATTCGAGTGCGACTAAGAGTAAAGTTTTGAGTCGTTGCGCGCAACGCTCTTCAACCCCACTTCGCGTCGTTTCCGCGTCATCACGGCGCGGACGGCCGGTTGAATACGGCGCGAAGATCATGACGGGGGCGTTGGTTGTCGGTGCTGTCGGCGCAGTCCTCGGATTCGTCGTCGGTAAACGCGTTTCGACGGTTCGAAGAGAAGAAGAAGAAAAAGATGCTGAAGCTCGCGCGCCGCCGGGTTCGTCGTCGTCTACGGGTAACGATGATGGTGATGGTGATGGAGGTAAACGACCCATCGTGGTGTACATGGATGGATGCTTCGATACGATGCACTACGGCCACGCGAACGCGCTGAGACAGGCGAAGGCGTGCGGGGATAAACTCATCGTCGGCGTGGTGAACGACGCGGAGATTCGCCGGTGTAAAGGACCGCCGGTGTGTAACGACGAAGAACGGATTGAAATGGTCAAGGCGTGTAAATGGGTCGACGGTGTGGTGACGGATGTGCCTTATGAGGTGACGGATGCGTTTACGGATGAGTTGTTTGAGAAACACGGGGTGGATTACGTCGTGCACGGAGACGACCCGTGCTTGTTGCCAGACGGAACGGACGCGTACGCGTACCCGAAAAGAATCGGGCGGTACAGAGAAATCAAGCGGACCGAAGGGGTGAGTACGACAGATATGATTGGTCGTTTGCTCAAGATGGGCGCTCGCGCGGCTGGGGAGGATGTGGAGGAGGAAGAGGTGAAGGAGGCGACGTTTTGCACGACGTCGGCTCGCATCGCGCAGTTCGGTGCGGTGAAACCGGCGCCGACGGATGCTAAAGTGGTGTACGTGCACGGCGCGTTCGACGTCTTCAATCGAGGACACATTGATTTATTGCGTAAAGCGAAACAGCTGGGTGATTTCGTCCTCGTCGGGGTGCACGCCGACGGGGATGTACGCGGACGATACGGCGCGCAGCATCCGGTGCTCAACGAAAAAGAACGCGCGCTCAGCGTCTTGGCGTGTCGATACGCCGACGAGTGCGTCATCGGCGCCCCGGCTACGATTACGAATGATTTATTGACGACTTTCAACATTTCCGTCGTCATCGCCGAGGACGAGAGCGCGCACGTCATCGGTGGTAAGGATGTCAACGAGCTCGCCGTGCGCCGCGGATTGTACGCGACAGTGCCGCGCGAGCACGACTGCTCCGTCTTACACGTCGCGCAGAGAATCATGGAGAACCGTGCCGAGTTTGAGGCTAGAAACGCTAGGAAAACAAAGAGCGAGTCTGCGTATTACGCTCAAAAGAAAACCATGACGGAAACGTGAAGACGCAAAGGTTCTCGCGCGCAGGCGGCGTACGCTAGGTCGCGAGTTTGTAGTGCCCTACACCCCTTTGAAACGTAAAAGTAAACGACGCGTCTAAAAATTACAAAACGATCGCGCGGAACCGCCTTCTCACGGAATCTGTCTGTTGTACGGCTGCCCCGCGCCCAACGCCGCCCGTTCCGCTCTCTCAGCCTTGACCCTCTCCACGACGGGCGTCAAATAGAAATCAAACGGCGTCTGCTTCGCCTGTTCCTCCGCGCTCAAATACGTGTGTTTCATCGACAGATCCATCGCTCGCTTCAACCGCTGCGCCCGCATGTCCCGCTCCTCCTGCGACAATCGTTTCAGCGCCTCCCCGACATCCAGGTCTTGCCCTTCATCCAACAGGTCGTCGTATCGCAACCCGTACTTGCGCAGTTCCGCGCCCACCGTCGCGCGGTACGCCGTGGAGGCGGATTTCACCCACGGTTCAAACAGTTTCACGAGCGCGCGTGACATCGTCGTATCGCGCGCGCGTCCCTCACGTCGACGACCCGCGCGTCCAACACTCCCGATCGGTCGATCGGTCGAACGATCGAACGCGATCCGATCCGTTCCGTTCCAACCTGCCCCTGTGTTGTTGTCGTTGTCGTGAGAGGGGGTACACGACGGACGGGTCATGACTCTATCTATAAACACACACCAGAGGGTAGTACTCGTTTCCGTCGTCTCGTTTTCGTTTTTTTTCCTCCTCGTCCGTGCGTGTACCCCTACATACAATTTAAGGGTCATGAATCGTCATCTTCACATACGGGGTACACGCACGTACACGCACACGTGTGCCCAGTCAGTCAGTGTGGTGGTGCTCGTCATGCATGTGGTGTGTAGTGTAGGTAAAATTATGGATTTTGGTTTTGTGTGTTTTGTGTGTTTTTTTGTTTTTTGAAAAACGAAATTGAAATCGGTTCGAAACGTCCAGCCAGTGTTCGACTCCCGATTGACGTAAGGACGGACGGCGCGGATGGAGGAGGAGGCGCGCGAGGACGAGGAAAGGCGGTCGATGTCGTCCTCGGTGGGCCGGACGCGGTTGGAGGTACACTTTGCGTCTTCGTCTGGACGCGCCCGTCCAGACGATGACGATGGTTTAGCCGTCGCGACGGTTGGGAACTCAAACCGCCGAGAAACCCGTTCGTCGCCGTCGGACCTTCGAGAGGCGTTGGAGGCGTGCGCGAACGACGGACACCGAGGATGGGGACGGCGACCGCGACGACGACCGATGCGACGGGAGGGTGACGCCGTCGCGGGGTTCGATGCGGTGGAGACGAGCGGGTCGACGGACGCGTTGGCGAACGCGTTGACGCGAGGCGCGCTGGACGCGCTGGAACGCGGGAAGGATTTCGGGGCGTTCGTGGCGACGACGGGGGGTGAACGAGGGCGAGAACGGGCGATGGAGGCGATCGTGGAGTCGAGGGCGATCGAGCGGACGATCGAGGGGATCGAGGGGAGGTTGGAAGGGGTGCCGAAATCGAGGTGGGAGTTATCGGCGACGTGCGCGGCGGTGGGCACTGGGGATAGAGACGAGGCGAAGGATTTATTGGAGGATGACGAGGCGCGGACGCGCACCCAAGGAGTGGGTGGTGATGCTCACGAACGTGGGGTGACGGTGGCGAGCATTGAGTGCGCGCGGGATGGGACGAATGCGTTTGAGAGCGCGGCGGAGCGCGCGCACGCGGCGTTCGCCGACGCAGCTTTGAAATCGACGGCGGAACATCACACGGTTTTTTCGCTTCGGCTCAAGATGTACGCGAGTGATGATGATAATGATACCGAGTTGGTGACGGTGACTCGGGTACATGTCGTCATCCTGGCGCCGTACGTGCCCGCACCCGGGTTGTTTGGAGGAGTGGAGAATAGAGACGCAAGGATACGGTGCACACGATCGATGACGACGATGATGACCATTCTGCGGAATCTGGGTCGGTCGGCGTTTCGTCAAGTGAAAATTTGGCGCGATTCGCCGTTGACGAGACTGATGTGGGGTTGCGGTATGGCGGAGTTGCAGAGCGCCATGCTCATGGTGGTTTGCGACGACGCGCTCGTTCGCGCCGTCGATTCAGACGCGACGTCTCCGCTCGTGTTTCCGACGGAGACAGAGGCGCTGTTGAAGTTTGCCCTTCAACTCAAAGATGGTACTTTGGAAGAAACTGAACCTAGCCCGCGGACGAGGAATCCTCCGACGCCGACACCGACGAAAAAGTCTCCGTTCGTGTCCAGTCACGATCGCGAGAAAGTCAAGCACCTGCGCACAGAAGCGCCGCCACAGAGGCAGAGACCGCGCAGATCAGAGGTCCGACCGCAGAGCAAACCCGAGCACGAGTCGCGGTCGAATAAGACTTCAAAAATCACCGTCGATCAGATAGATAACGTCGTACGCGTCATCAAGATGCACGCGAGTGGGTTGCAGGCGAGACGTCTGGAGAGCACAGTGCAAAATTTGTACAGAGAGTGGGTGCAAATGGCGCACGCACACGAAAATATCCTCGACGATTTCACCGCATTGGAGGAGGAACTCATCTCTGCGCAGTCTCGCGAAGACGAAGCTGTCGAATACGCAGAGAAACTGGCGTCAGACTTAGCCGTTACATCGCAGTGGTGCGAGACTCTGGAAGCCGAACAGGCGACGGCGAACATCCGCGTGGAACAAGCCGCAAAGGACGCCACTCGAGTGGCTCGAGAGCAAGTCATCGAATTGGAACGACGCGTGAAAGATCTCGAGCTCGAGCTCGTTCGCAACTCTGTTCCTGAAATGGAGAGAGTGCGAGATGAGTCGGAGAAATCTGCTCAAGAAGCTCTGGAGAAGTTGAAATTGTCGCGCGAGGAATTGAGCGCCGTCAATGACGCTTTGGACAAGGAGAAGAAAGAAAAGCGAGAGTTGCTCTCGGAAATAGAGACTCTCAGAGGGCAGATACTATCGATGGAGGCGTCTCGATCGAGGGACCAAGAAGAGATTGAGAGGGGACGTGAGGAGCTTCATTCTAGATTTGAGGCGGAGAGCGAAATGCAAAAGCGCATGGCTGAGGCACAAAAAGAGCGTGACACCGAGGTGAAAAGGTTGCACGCCGCGCAAGTCGAGCAAGAGGACCAGTTCAACGACATGCGCAGACAACGTGACGACGCTTTGCACAAGCTGCATCTCAAGGAGGAGGAACTCGTCGATGCTCGCGCCAACATGAGGGCGAGCGTGTTAAATGTGGAGTCTTTGCAGACGGCAACCAACGAAGCCAAGGCGGCTCAACAGGATGCGCAGAGAGAGCTCGAGGTGCTCAAACTTCGCAACTCGGACCTCCTCGTTCAGGTGAAGCACGCAAAGCGTGAGTTGGAGGGCACGTCCGAAGCGGTCGATAAGCTCACGGATAAATTAAGTGACCTTGAGCGAGATTCCGAGGAGGCCATCGACAAGCGCCGCGCAGCAGAAAACCAAGCGCACGAGCTTCGTCGCTCAGTGACCGATCTAGAGTTAAACATCAAGTCGATCGAGATGGATAAAGAAGTGGCATATCAAGCTGCCAACGTGGCCCGAGCTGAAAACGCCAAGCTCACGGCAAAAGTTTTGGATCTCAACGACGAAGTCGCGCGTCTTAAGGCATCGTTGACATCGGCGCAAGACGCGGCGCGCGCGTTGCTCGACGAAGAAGCCTCCAGACTCGCACGTCTAGCCCCGACGATGCCGGTTGATGAGTACGTCAGTCCTGCGTGGTTACATGATACGAGTTGGCAGCAACCACTCGCACCATCTTCTTAGCGTGTAATGTAGACAGCGCGCCATAACGCGACTCGCGCTTCACGATGCCAGACGCCTCCACGAGCGACTCTGACGCGGTCGACGCCGACGCATCGCGACTCCACATCGAAGACCGCGCAAGAGCATTCGCGTGCGTCTACTCACGGAAGCCGAACCGCATCGGGTTTGCCATGTTCGACAGAGATGCTAACGCCATCGCGTTGGCTCAAATTTCTGAAGAAGATGGCGCCAATGAAACGCTCGGCTCGATCATCCACGCCGCTTCACCTGACGTCGCTTACGTCGCGTCACGGTGCAAAATCATCGTTGACGACATGAACGCAGACTCTCGGATGACGGTGGTCGAGCTCCCGCGACGGATATTTCCAGGTGACAAACGTCAAGCGCTCGATGAGATGTGCGACGTCGCGCGATGCGAAAAAACAGATTTAGCGGCGCACGTCGATACGTTGGAGAGCGACGACGCGTTATTCGCAGCCGCAGGCTTGCTAAACGCGATGCGTCGAAACGAAGGATTGGCTTTGAGTCTACGTGTGCCGCCGAATTTTACCACGTTTGACGTAGAGCAGTATTGCGGCGTCGACGCAGATACCCTTACGTCTCTCGGCGTGATCGTGCCAGAGGTCTTTCGGAACCGAGTCGGTTCCGATGAGGGTATCAAAAAAGATATCAGTGAAATACTGTCCGACATGGTGGTTACGCGCGGTGGGAAACGTTTGTTGGATAGCTGGCTACGGCGCCCATTGCGGAACATCGACACATTGACGTCGCGACAGGATGACATTGAAGCCTTCATGCATTCCGCGTTCGATGCACTTCGTAAAGCTAGAACGCCAAAGCTCGATCCACACTCATTTTTGTCGAAAATTTCGGGCGGTATCCTTCGCGTGAGTCGTACCGAGAGCGATTGGAGACGCATCGTTGACCATTTACGATGCGTGTCTCGATTCAGAGATGTGGTTGATGACATTCAGTCCTCTGGAACGATACGCTTCTTACCGCGAGCGGTGACTGACTTTTACGATTGCGCTTCGGCGCGATTACCTCGATTACGAAAGCTCGTGGAAGGCTTGATTGATCCAGATGAGATGCAACCGATCGGTGACGACGGGATGTATACTTTGTATGTCCGCCGCGGCGCATGCCCAGAGCTTGACGAGATGGTGGATTCTTACAACAGTCTTCCGTACTTGTTGAAACACGTCGGCAAATTGGAAAAAGCTAGAATACCCAGATTCTTGCGCGACGGCATCGAAAACCGAATCGAAATGGTCTACAAACCGCAGTGTGGTTATCTCATCAAGTGCGAGGGCAGAGCAGTGCCGCTCGCGGTGTGCGAAGAGATGCGTTGGAAATTCGTTTTTGCAGAAGGAGATGATGCGTATTACGAGGCTGAGTGTGGATTAAAATTAGCTGAAGAGCTCGGTGACGTCGCGCTGAGCATCGTCGATCTCCAGGAAAGGATTCTCACCGAACTGCGCAAGTCTATACTCGCACACGCCACACTGTTGCGCGACATGGCACGATGTGTCGCCGAGATCGATGTTCTCTTGGCTCTGTCTGACGCCGCGGTAGCTTTTTCGCTGGTGAGACCAAAGCTTGCGCGCGAGTCTGTTTTACGCATCGAGGATGGACGACACTTGCTGTACGAGCAACTCATCGATGGACCATTCGTGCCGACGACGTTATCGTTTGAGCCTGATCGAAAACGCGTCATCGTCCTGACGGGTGCGAACGGATCAGGGAAAACCGTACAATTGCAGACGGTTGGATTGATTGCGTACCTCGCGCACGTAGGCTCATTTGTTCCCGCGGCTGCGGCGACAGTCGGATTGATTGACCGAATTTTCACGGGCATGGCAACAATTGCTGATGACGATATCGGAGAGACGGTGGAGCAACAGCAGATGAACCAAACAGCTCGCATGTTCCACAACTCGACCCATCGTAGTCTTTTGCTCAGTGACGAGCTCGGGTCTCGAATGCCCCCGCCGGACGGCGGTCCGTTGCTCGCCGCGATCATCTCCAATTACGCCGAAATGACAGATCCACCTTGCGCCATGTTTTCGACTCACTACAGACAAGTCTGCGAGCCAGAAGTGTGTCCGTTGACGCCACAGCTCGTACACATGCGCATGCGCATCATAGTGAAGCAAAGAACGAATGAATCCCACGCTCGAGTCAGTTTCATCTATCGCATCGAGCCTGGCGTGGCGGATGATAGCTATGCGTCGGCAGCGATGCGTAGGACGGGCATTCCAGACCAAATCGTATCCCGTTTCGAGTACTTGATGGAGCGAAGCGAGCGACAGCAACGAGGCGAAGAGGTTGAACCCCTTGAACTCGTCGGTGATCCTCACCGAGAGTACAAACTCAACCTCTATCGCGCTCTGGTTACGCAATTCTTCTCAGCGAAACGCGAACATCTGAGCAATCCGGCCAATACTCAAAACATCGACAATTTCATCGCCTTTTTCGAATCTCTCAACCTCGACGAGTGTGGTGGCGTGCGCGTCGACGGTGATTTGGACCCGAGATTCACGCAGCCGGTGGATGGTCCAGATTGGGACGAATTAAAACAATTCAGAAACATGTTGCGCGAACCCGACGACTTGAAGTAGTGTCAAAATCAGTCCAAATTCCTGTTGACAACTTCATACCAAAACGCGCTTAAACCCGCGTCGAGCATCTCCTCGCGAACGTGAGCGTAAAGAAACTAAATGTTGACGATCTCTGCGACGTCGTCCATTGGTGCCCGACGCAGCGCGTCCGCACGCGCCGCCAAGCGCGATGTTTGTCAAAACGTGGCAATTAATCGTCAACCGACTCGCGGTGCCGTCGTGCGCCTGAACGCGGTGTTCGCACCCGAGTCTCTCGCGCGACACGCGGTGGCGCGCCGCTCCATCGTCATCGCGCGCGCATCGGATGAAGATTTGGAAAAGTCTTCGGGGAAAGCGACGGACGAGGAGGCCGTCGCGAACATTTCCAGAAAGGTGGCGAGAACCGCCCGCGCATGCAAGTCGCTCGGCCGCTGGGGTTTCTGGTCTCAGCTCGTGCTGACGACCGTCGCGGCGGTGATCGTCGTGTTTTCATTCCTCTACAAGGGTCTCACGAAGAGCACGGACGCGGGTCTGTACTTTATCCTCTTTGGTTTGGCCGCGGGCTTCTTCACCACGTTTTGGTCTCTTGGAATCGTGAGACTCGGCGACAAGCTCCGCAAGGGAGCGAAGGATCTCGACCTGGTGCCGCCGAGAACGGACGTTATTCGCACGTTGTCCACCGGATTGACGGTCAACGTTATCGGTATCGGCGCGACTATAATTGGTTTGCAGGCGACGACGGGTATGCTCTTCGCCAAGACGCTCACCGTGGCTGCACAAATGCCGGTTTACGGCGCCCCGGTGGTCGGTACGGGCGTAGCGCTCGATATCTTCCTCGTTCAAGCGGCATCTAACGCGATGCTCGCGCACTGGTTCGGTCTCGCCGTTTCGCTGTGGCTGCTTCGCACGGTGAACTTGCCATCCCCGCCGAAATCTGCATAGCACGTGTGCCTTTGTAACAAGAAATTAAAGAAGAGTGGAAATGTGCGAGCATTACAATATTCTTTTGATGTGCGTGATTTAAATGTATGTGGTATGTTGTGATTGTCTAAGTCTGAAGCCACGGGTGCTTCAGCATGTCGGCGGCGCTAGCGCGCTTGGCTGGATTGAAATTGAGCATGGGAATCAGAAACGCGCTCAGCTCTTGAGCGTCCTTCTCAGCCATGTTGTATTTTTCTATGAGCACTCTCTCGCAAGGCCAGAACTTGAGAGATCGAATATGGCGCAGCTCTCCGTTGCGGTTGAAGAACTCCTTGCTGTATTTGCCCGAGAGCGCGAGATGCTTTGGCATGCGACCGATGAGTTCCATCATGAGAGCTAGGTGATCCTCGTCGCGATCGTAATCCTTACCGCTTCTCGGATCAAACAAAACATCCCCGGTTGCGAGTTCGAACACAATGCACGCCAAGCTCCAAATATCAGCGCTAGTGTCGTACTTGGCGCCGAGAATGACTTCAGGCGAGCGATACTGCCTCGTCTGAATATCATTCGTAAACTGCCGATCCACCCAGCATGCGTTGCCTAAATCGCAAATCCTCGCATCCATGTTCTTCAGCGTTGAATACGGGAGCAGATCGACGCAGTCGACTTCGTCTTCTTCGTCTCTCGTCGCGTCGTCGAGCTCTATTTCTTCTTCTTCTTCTTCTTCGTCATCATCTGCTTCCTCGACGTCGTCCTCCGCTTCCCGTGCGCCACCGTCTTCGCCATTCATGTGCTTCTTCTTGAGTTTCTTTTTCAACTTTTTCTTTTGATTCGTCGTCAAATCACTCGCGATGTGACCTGATGCCACATCCAAACGCTCAATCTGTGACTCAATCGTCGGCGTTTGTTTCCTTACCGCCGCCGCGTTGGACGCCTTTTTCTTCTGTCTCTTCCTCCTTCTCTTCTTTTCTGGAAGCTTAAACGTCAACAACACGTTCTCCGGCTTCAAATCGGTGTGAATAATGTTCTTCTCCCTGTGTAAATAATTCAACCCTTTCAACACGGACCTCGTGAGCGATTTCACGCCCAACAACGGAACACCCAAATAGTCGTACCGCTTGATCAACGTCAACAAGTTATCCCCCAAGACGTCAAACACCATGCACACGTGCGTTCCATTCGGTCCTTCGTGCGTAAACGAATCATACAACCGCACCACCTGCGCGCTTCCAGAACAAGGATCGTCGCCGTCATCGCCGTCTTCATCATCACCACCCTTTCTCTCGCTGCCTCGTCTCAATTGTTTTAAGATTTCAATCTCGTCTCTCGCCGCCTCTGTATAACTCCCGCTCGACTTTTGAATCTTCAACGCCCGCGTCGTCGTCGTCGTCCCTCCCCCGCCGTCTCGCGCCGAGACGTCCTCACACAACCAACACGTCGAAAAGTGTCCCCACCCGAGCTTCTTCTTCACCTCGTACCGTCCGTTTTCACCGAAACGTTCACCGATGGACACCGGGTGGTACCCACCGCGTTTGTAGCCGTCTCTGCCCTCGTCTTCGGACGACGACGACGACGAGGACTCGTTCGCGTCGTCGTCCGTCATCGACGACGAGGAGGGTGACGACGCGGTCGATCGTGTCATCGGGGCGGCGATGAATCCGTCCGTCGTCTGCGCGCGCCGATGAGTGCGGAATGCGTGCGTGGAATGCGTGGAATTATTCCACTTAGAGCTCGTGAGACGGAGCGAAAGCGCGACTGGCAAAATTTGACCCGCATCGTAATGATGCGGTGTGAAGCGATGCGTCGGTGGATTTGGTCATGGTACAACGATGGTGGATACAAGACTAATGACAATGTGGGCGCGCGACTGTGTCGTCGATGCGATCAATGATGCATATGAATACGCGTCTGTCCGCGTCAAACGCGTCCATCGATAGCCCATCGAAGAACAAACGCCGGACCGAGAAAGTGTAGAGCGGTGACGATGGAGTCGCGAGACGATCTGGCGTTGAACCTCGCGGGTGGACCGATGAGATTGCAAACGACGTGACAGAGAATGACGGAGACGATGGATTGGGTTCGACGGAAGAGGACGCACGCCAGGGCGCCAAAGGGCGCCGTGAACGCGAATTGGATACCGCACGCCGCAATCGCGCGCGAGATGGATGCACCGTCAAGCCGACGCTCGAAATAATGATGCGCGTGCGCGAGCGCAAAGAGTGCGGCGGTGAGCCAAACTTGTTCGGCGGGGGATGCGCCGGCGACGCGAAGCGCGGACGACGCGCACGCGCGAAAGCAAAATTCCTCGCACGCCGGTGCGTGCGCAAAATCTCTCCAATTCATCATCGCCTCGGCGCGCGTGCGCGGTTTCGCAATCCTCCGCAAGTTTTTTCTGAGCCGTCCGTTCGGTGTCGTCGCCCCGTCGACGAGCGCGCCGAGGGTAAGCGCGATACCGATGAGCGCGCCTGTCGCGCACGCGCGCACGTCCGATACGCGATTCGCGTCCAAACCCAAAGCCCACGTCAGCGTCAATCTCGTCGCTCCCGCGTCGGCGTCGCCGACGGCAGACGTAGACATCAACAACGCCGTCGGTATCCACGCCACCGCGCACGTCACCGTGAGCGCCGCGAACCGTCGTCGCATCGTCTCGACGTTGTCTCTTCTGCACCCACTCGCGAGTCGAACCGCCGCGACGTACGCGCACGCCACGCCCGTTGCCCCGACGCGTCCGAGCGTCAGACGCGCCGCCGCCGTCGACGACACGATCGATGACTCCGTCGCCATGCCGACCGACGACTCGGTCGCGTCCGACGCGCGCACGAGGGTCGACCGACGACGAGTGAAGGAGTGAAGACTGTTCGTTGGTTTTTTGTTTTCAAAAAAAAACAAGATGCGATCGAAGGTTCGCGGTCGGGTCGTCACATCTCGGCGGACATGACGACGGAGGACGAAACGGACGCGAGACGACGGCGACGGGGCGCGAACGGGGACACGTGGACGTACGCGCTCGATGCGTCGTTCGCGCACGCGAAGAATTTAACGGCTGCGTTGAGCGCTGTGAAACTGTCAAAGAGACAACGCGCGAGAGTGCGAGCGGATGCGCGAGGGGTGACGTTCACGGCGATGGATGAGTCCAAGTGTTGCGTGGCGAGCGCGAATTTCAGGGCGGAGACGTTTGCGGCGTACGCGTGCGATGAGACGGGGGCGATGGCGGGGATGCGAGGCGGGGACTCGACAAGCGTGGCGTTTGATGTGAATTTGGGGGCGTTGATTGATGTTTTGGGGGCGTTCGCATCGAGAGATGGAGAGGCGGAGGTGCGGATGCGATGGCCGAATCGTGAGGGGTTGTTGACGCTCGAGCTCGAGAGTTCTCGGGCCGGTGTGGATCGGGATTTGAGGCAGTGCGTGTACGCAGCAATTTCGCCCGAGGCGGTACCAGAGGGTGAGGAACGCTCGGACGAGTCTAGTTTTAGGGGGGAAACGAACGCGTTCATGCTCCCGACGTCAACTTTGAAGGAGATTGTGGATGATTTAGAGTGGCCGTGCGCGGATGTGGTCATTGACGTCGAAGCGGATGCGCTTCGATTTAGCGCGAGCGGACCAGAGATCGGCGATTTAACCGTAGACGTGGACACGAGTGAGGGTAAACTGACAGAGTTTACGTGTAGAGAACCCGCGGCGTTCGCGTACAAGTATCGATTCTTGAAGAGCGCGACGGCGGTCGGGGGTAATTTTCTCGGCGGCGGCGGCGGCGGCGGTGGGGGTGGGGACGAGGCGGTCACCATGACGAGAGTCGCCGTGTCGGATACGGGATTTCTAAAAATTGTACATCTCTTACATCTCAGCAAAAGCCAAGTCGCGTTCGGATCGGGCGGTTTGAACGCATTCATGGTACCCGTGACGTTTATCGTCAACCCGGTGGAGGCTGAGGAGGCGAGCGAAGACGAACAAGAATGACCGACGTTCTCTCTCGTGCGTGCAAAACCAAAGATTACTCGTCAATTTAGCGAACCAGACAGTAGCACCCATGGAATTTGTAGTAGAATACACGATACGAGCACGAGCACTGATCGCATGTACTGGCGGCGCAGCACGCGTGTGACGAGAACGTCTGCGTTTTCTGTAACTTGAATCTCACCGAATGACCGCTCGTATTTTACGAGCGCGACGACGTCATCGACACCATCGTTCAACGCCATGATACGACCGAGGGCGATGATGAACGGCTCCCGTGCATAGTTGAGCGACGTGTAGGCGAAACAAATGAGCATCAATCGATAGAGCCAATTGTACGCAAAACGCTCGGAGGTGCACGCCGCAACGACGGCGTGCGCTCGGAGAATATCATCAATCGGTCCGATGCACGATTTCACCGTGGAGCAATTCACCGGAACGCACTCTTCCATCAACGTCGCATTGAGCTCAATAGGCTCCGTGGGATAACAGATTGATCTCGCTTCGTCGTACGCGCCGCGTAGATTGGCATCGTCTATGCGCACGCACACCTCGGTCGCTCGGACGATTCTGCTCGATTCGCTCAGCGCGCTCTCCGCTTCGTGTCGCCTCGATTCAGCCTCGTTGTACGCGTCGACGTAGGATAGCCTTTCGCTTTCGCACGCCATCAGTTCGTCGCGGACGACTTGAGAGTCATAAATCATAGATTGCGCACGGTGCGCCGTGTTCACGTATCCACGCATGGCGTTGTACGCGTAATCGGCGATGAAGGTTCCATTTCTACTTTGGACGCACCCAGCGACGTGCGTTCGTCTCGCTGCGGCGTACACCCTGAATACGGCAGCGGCGACAGACATGAGAATGGCGAAACGCACGGACGCCAAGACGATTGGATCTGCAAATAACCGCGCGGCGTGTTCTAAGGCGCTCACTTTCTTTCCCTTGGTGTCTGTCGATCGTTCCTCGATCAACTTGACTGGATCAAGTTCCAAATTGCCGTACCGCACGTGTTTCGACACGACGGTGATGCACCTGATGGCGCGATAAGTCCAGTCAATGTTCACGAGCCCCAAAAACGCGACATCGATAACGTTGATGAGAGATGTGAAATCGTATGCCTGGATACTCAAGCCTAAAATGTTGAAATCAGGTAGAGCTTCGGAGACGCCGGGCGGCGTCATGTTTGCGGCAAGCACGTTTGCGCGCGGCGCACCATCAAACGCCACGCTTCCAGTCAGTTGATCGGTCTCCGTGAACGACTTTATCGCGTCGTGAAATTTGACCGTGCTATTTTCCAAATTTTCGAGCAATGCGTCTGTGGATGCCGATGGCGGAGGATCGTAATCGTCAAACAACGGTAATGCGTCACCAATCACGGCCGTGATGTCCGGAACGAACGCCCCATCGATGGTGAGCGAGACGTTGTCAATTGAATTTGACAAAGATTGCGTAACGCGTCGGAAAGACTCTCGAATACTAGCGCTCAAGCTGGACGCGTCCATCGCGGTGAGCTCGACGGCGCGCCGCAAATCTGGTAAATCGGGCGCTGTGGGAAAGTCAAAGTCTGGCGCTTCCGGGAGAGCCAATGCATTCGCCTCATTTTGAAGCGAGTTATAGGCGTTTCGGAATGAAACATCGACTTCGTCGACCCACGTCAAGAGCGACGCCGAAGACTGCTGTACTTCATCTGCGTAGCCGCGAATGCGATCCGCGCTCTCTTCGGCGTACGCAACCAGTCGCGCCGCAGAGATATTTTCAATCCCTAAATCGAACGACGTCAATCCACCGATATCCATCGTCATACTCTTGTTAAGCTGCCGCAACGCTTCAGCGCTCGTTTCACGCGCGCGAACAAAACCGTCGTCGACGACGGCTTGCGCTCTCGCCGCCGCGTCTTGCGCACGCCTCGTCTTCTCGTCCATATACGCCTTGTCATACTCCCCTCTCGCCCGCAAATTATCGCGCACGACGCGCGCGTACTCTCTCGCAATCTCCCCCGAGTACACCTCACTCGCCGTTCGCACTCGCGCCTCAATCTCTTCACCCGCCGTTTCGTTCAACGCGCGCAAAATCGTCGCCTTTGGCGCGCGCGCCCCATCCGCCCCCGCGCACCCCTCTGTCCAAAACTCCACCCCCCCAAGACGTCGCACCTCTCGCATCTTTGTGGTCAACCGCATCACCGCCATCGTACACCGCCTCTCCGCCCGTCTCACCCGCTCGATCCGCGCCTCATTCCGCATCCGAATCCCTTCCGCGTCTCTCGCGCGCGACCGCGTCTCCCGTCTCGCCCTCGCTCGGCACCCATCCTTCACTCGCGTCACGCACGCTCCGAATCCATCTCTCTGCGTCCGCGCCTCATCGATCCCCGCGCGCACCGCGCGTAAAACATCATCGCGTCGCGTCGTCCGTCCATTCGTCCGCGCGCCGCCGACGACGTCGACGCACGTTTTCGCACACGTCAGCGAACACGCCCAAATGGACACGAAAGCCGCGACCGCCACGCGCGCGCGTCTCCATCGTCCGCGCGTTTCCGAGGTCGTCGCCCGCGCGTCGTCGTCGCCGTCGCCGTCGTCGTCGCCCCGTTTAACCATCATCCGTCCGTCCGTCGCGCGCGATGTGTCGTCGTCGTCGTCGGTATCGCGTCAAAAATAGCAAAAAAATATCAACCGTCACATGTGAAAGTGACGGTTCATAAACCAAGAACAACACACCGACAGTGACTGCAGACGCACTCGAGACGAACCACTTCAAACGCTGACGCGACGACGACGCGATACGACACGGTAACGATGCCGAACCCGCGCGTGGGCGTCGGGGTGGTCGTCCGCCGCGCCTCCGACGGCGCTTTTCTCGTCGGCCGGCGCAAAGGGTCCCACGGCGCGGGCGAGATCGCCCTCCCCGGGGGCGCGTTGGAGTGGAGAGAGCCCATCGCGACGTGCGCATCCAGGGAAACGCTCGAAGAGACGGGTCTGGTGATCGACGAATCGTCCTGGCGCGCCCCTTTCGCCGTCGCCGAGGCCGTGATCGACGAAAACAATCACTGGATCACCGTGTTCGCCGCGTGCGAGGTCGCGGACGACGCCGCGGTGGAGAACAGAGAGCCGCATAAGTGCGAGGGGTGGTTCTTCGCGAGCAAGGATGGGTTGCTCGAGCGCGAAGCGAGCGGCGAGCGCTTGTTTTTGCCGTTGAGATTGTTGCTGCGCGACGATCGCGTCGAGTGGTGAGGGGTGTAATATTACTGTCGCTATAGAAGCCGCGTGTTGTTTAGAATCGACGCGAGTCGGGTGGCACTCGATTCGCAGTTCGATTCGCGCTCTGTCTTTTCAAATAGTCTCGTCGAGATCGAGCGAACGAACGAACGAACGAACGAAGGACCACTTCACTCGTCGACGCGAGAGCGACCGAAGCGGTGAGACACGTAAAGAAGAAGGAAAGGCCACGGACGCAGAGACCGATCGCACCCGTGACCCGCGACGACGTGAACGATGGCCAAGGAGAAGAAGGTGCTCGGACAAAAAGCGCTGACGGCTGAAGAGAAGAAGCGCAAGGAGGAAAAGGAGAAGCGCGAAAAGGAAAAGGAGCGGAAAGAGCGCAAGGCGCGGGAAGCGTCGGATCGAACGTTTGGGTTGAAGAATAAAAATGTTTCGGCCAAGGTGGCGGCGCGGGTGGAGGAGTTGAAGAGGGACGCGCCGACGAAGGAGGCGGCGCGGGCGAGAGCAGAGGCGAAGGCGCGGGAAAAGAAGAAACAAAAGGAAGCCGAGGAAGAGGCGAAGAGAGAGATGGAGATTCTCATGGGTGTGCGGTCGTCCGTGGTGAGGAAGAAGAAGCCGGATGGGGCGGATGGGGAGGAGTTGGCGGAGGAGTTGGAGGCGATGGGGGTCACCGCCGAGCCAAAGAATTTCGTGAGGAAAAAGGTTGAGTACGAAGACGAAGAGGAGGAGCACAAGCGCGAGCTGACGGAGGAGGAACGACGGGAAATTCTCACGAAGATTGAGTTGGAAAAGGCTCACGCAAAGGAGGCTGAGCTCAAGGCGGCGGCGAACGTGAACCCGTTTCACGTAGAAGACGAGGGTTGGTTCGAGGAGGGCGAAGACCCGTACGAGCTCTTGAAGATGGTCGCGGGTAACAAGCGCGCCATCATCATGCCCAAAGACCACGTTCAGCCGATGGAGTCTTAGTTGATTAGTCTCGTTGCCTCATTGATCGCGAACGGGGACCCTAACAAACACATTAGCCTACTACGTATTGAAAACACAACTCGACGACGTCTCGACGACTATGAGCGCGGCACATTCATCGAACTTTTTTGTCCTGCGTCTCTCTCTCTTCGCGGAATAAGAGCGCCAATCGCCCTGGTTCGTATCCTTGAGGCGTCTCCTGGCCGTGCATCAGCGCTCGCAGCGACTCGTCGCTTGCCGGCTCAAAGCCGACGAATCCATCGCACGAGTGGAAGACTCTGTCGCCCCGAAACAAGATGGCGTCGCCGTCGTTGATGACGATATCCAATGCGTTCTCCCCTCCTTGCCCTGGAAACGCTTTGTGTCTCGCGTACGACTCGTACATATCGCCCTGTTTTGGTTCTCGCCCGATGGAAAACCGAACCGGCCGACCGACGCTCACTGAAAGCGTCCATCCCACCGGTCGATCCAGATGCGGCGCCATCCTCGACTTCCCACCATTACCGTTGCCGTACACGAGCGCCCAAAAATGCGACGGCTCGTATGGTTCACCGCTCTTTACGAACATTTCCTCCAACACGCCGCCGGCGCGTCTCGCCGTCGCCTCGACGACGGCGCTTGCCAACTCGAAACAAAACGGAGGATCCTCCGTCAGCGCCCCCACCTCTCGTCCGCAGTGTCCGTAGCATCGACGCAATCCACACGCCCGTACGCACGACGTCGGTCGCTCGTTCGCCCCGCGGGCTCTGCTAGCGATGATTGTTGGGTGCTGCAGCGCGCTCGCTCTATCCACCCAGGCAAACTCTGAAGAGACTTTACCGACCGTCGACGCCACGCGAAGCCGATCCGAGGGCGACAGCGCCCCGCGGAGGACGTAGACTTCAAAGGGAAGCGTCTCAAGCGTCGCCCCGGGATCAATCTCGATCGTCCTCATTTGTGTTTGCCGCGTCGGCGAGTGAGGCTCTGAGACTTGTCTTCACAGAGCGACGCTTACGCGATGCGAGACCGGATGGACGCACCGCGCGATGACCCGCGAGGAAACGCCGGTGGGGGCGTCGGCAGCGTTGCCGTCGACGCGAGCGCGAGCGCGAGTCGAAACACGCGGGTCGGGGAGTACGCCCGGGCGGTCACATACAGCGCGCTCTGGGCGTGCACGAGCTCTGGACTCATCTTTTTGAACAACTTTCTCATGCGTGACTACGGGTTCTCGTACCCGATGACGCTGTGCTCCATGGGCGTGGCGAGCTCATGGCTTATTTCGCTCGCGCTGGTGACGAGTGGAAAGGTACAGCTCAAGCATTCAAAGCTTGTGACGAGGAGGTGGTATGTGAAACACATCTTGCCGATCGGACTCCTAGGAGCGGTGTCGCTCGGGTTTGGAAACTACGTCTACCTGTACCTGAGCGTGAGCTTTATACAGATGCTGAAGAGTGCGGTGCCGGCGGTGACGCTAGCGGTGATGTTTACGGCTGGGTTGGAGAAGCTGCACGGGACGACGCTGGCGGGCGTCGGGGTGGTGACGTTTGGAACGTTCCTCGCAGCGTACGGGGAGGTGAAATTCAGCGCGCTGGGAGTCTTCATGATGCTCACCAGTGAGTTTGCGGAAGCGATTAGGATGGCGTTTTACCAGTACGTGTTAGGTAACCTCAAGTTTGATTTGATTGAGGGCTTGTTTATCATGGCGCCGGCGTCGTTGTTGTTTCTCGCTATCGGCATAGCGCTTTTTGAACTTCGAGATTTCGTCGACAACGGAACGGTGTACATCTTGCTCGATTCACCACATTATTTCATCGCTGCCGCGCTCATGGGCTTTGCCGTGAACTTGTTGACGCTCGGGGTGATCAAGTGCACGAGCGGATTGACGTTCAAGGTGATGGGCCAGGCGAAGAACGCCGCCGTCGTCCTCTTAGCGGTCGTGTTCGTCGGTAATCCGGTCACTTTCATCCAAGTAATTGGTTATGCATTGTCTATATTTGGGTTTTTAGTCTATCAGCGCGGCAAGATGGAGCAGCAGGCGATCGCAGCGGCGAGATGCGGGTAGCGCCAAGGCTTAAATTATAAGTCTGCGCGGCGTCTGTCGTCAGCTCGCTTTATCTCCCCCTGCAGTGTTACTAGTAGTTCATGTTTAGAAATTCTTTCGAATGCGCGTGTTCTTGTTAAAACAAGCTCCTAATATCTAATTGACTGGCGAAAATGATCGCGTTTGAAAAGTGGTATTCGACGCGACGACAAAACTTACTTCCTGACAGTACCCTTGTCCGCGTGGCTGAGTCTTTCATTCGGTTGCTCCGAGCCCGGCATTGGGACACCAGCAGCTTCGTATTGAGCTTGCTGTTGAGCCAAGAGCCGCTCGTAATCTTGAGTCTCCATAACGTTCAAGCCCTTGGTGATCACCTTATCGATGAGACCGTATTCGATGGCTTGGTTCGGCGTGAAATAGCGAGTACGATCGAGATCCTTGCGAACTTCCTCGATATCCTTGCCAGAGAACTCAGACATGAATTCCATATACGTGTCCTCGTACAGAGCGCACTCGTTGGCCCGGATTTGCACGTTTTGAGTCGAGTCAAACGTACGGTTGAGCTTGGGCGGGTGCGTGGAGATTTGCACGTGCGGCAAGGCGTGTCTGCAGCCCTTGTCTCCCCCAGCCAAGATGAGCGTGGCGTTACCGTGGCACTTACCCACTGCTACGGTGTGAATCTTCGGTCGAATGTATCGCATGGTATCCAAAATGGCGTACGCCTCGTTGTCCATACCCACAACCTCGCCCTTTTCATTCACAGACCCCCCAGAGTTGATGTACACATAGCACGGCTTTTCGGCTTGCTCGTAGCCGAGGTAAAGCAGCTCAGCCACAACAAGTTCCGTCACCGCCGGCACGAGCGACATGCCGATGTAGCAGATGCGCGCGTTGAGCAAAAGAGATGGAAGATCCGGGGGCGCCACGGCGCCCGCGGGCGCCATGCCCCCGTGGGTCATGGTCGCTCCGCTCATCACCGTTCTGTAGCGCGCCGGCTCGTTCCCATCGCTTGGAACTTCACGCGCGTACGCCGCGCGCGCGCCGAGATCCAACGCGTTGACGCTAAACCGTTGGTTTGCATCCTCGCCGGCGAGGCCCAACGCCTCGATTTGGCTCCTAGTCAACCCCTTTCCGGTACCCTTGACGTCCGGATACACCACGTCGCGCTCGATCCCCACCACATTGAAGAAGTCCTCGTGTCCAAAGTTCATCTGCGCCCGCGGAGAAACCGCACCGCGACCACGCACAACCGCGACGCGCGGTCGAGACGCGAGTTCGCACACCGCTCTCCCCCTTAGGGTTACCCGCGCGCTCGCCGCGCGCGCCGTCGTGCTCGTCGCCATGTCGCCTGCCGTCGCTTTTTATCGGTTAAGCGCACGTGACTAATACGCGTGCGTGTTTTCGTCGCCTCCAACTGCGGTCGGGGACGTCGCGCGCGGGCGTTTGGAGCCGTAAGGCACCCCGCTCGTTGGTTGATTCTTCCTCGGGCGCTCGAAAAATATATCTATTGACATGCGTCTCGGTGGCATATGGGTATACAGTATTTCTGTGTACATACCGCGCGAGGCGCGAGGCGCTTCTCACCGAGACATCGCCGAAGGGTACCGGGAATTCAAGAATGTGGGATTACATCGGCGGTGTGTTTGTGTCTCTGTCTAATCAATCTTTCTCGAACGGGTGCGACGCGTGCTGGGGGCGCGCGTCGTGGCGGGCTTGGACGCGGCGCCGGATTTGGAAGCCGCGATGGGCTTGGAGTACGCCTTGAGGTAAAAGTTACCGAAAAGCACGAGCATGTTGGCCATGACGAACATCTGGGCCCAAGGAAGGGCGGTCGGGCACTTGTCTTGCTTGAGGACGAAGACGGCGTGGGCGAAGACGATGACAAATTGGAGCATTTGCGCCTGCGTGATGTATCGCTTCCACGGGCATCGAATGCCAAGCGCCGCCATCAAATAATAAGAGTACATCACGATGTGGATGAACGAGTTGCAGGCGGCACCGAAGTAAATGTCGATGCAGTCGTTCGTCGCCATGAGATGGCAGACGAACCACCACGCCCAGATGAGGAGGGCGTGATGGTAAATGTGCAAAAAGCTGAGTTGCTTAGTCTTTTTGCGCAAAACCATAAACACGGTGTCCAGGAGCTCCAAATACTTGTTGTTGTAGTGCAACCACACTCCAAGAAGAATGTTGAACGACTTCCTATCGCTCCACGGCATCTCAGCGCCCCAGGCTGGAAGTTTCAGCTTGGTCATCTCAACGATGAACATGCCGAGCACGGCAATGTTGAACAACGTCTGGTACGCGTTGTACGCCAACATGAGCCCTTTCGGGTCGAACGCTTCTCTGCGCGCCATCACCTTGGGCCCGATGAAACAGAACAACAAGTAACCACTCGTCGTAGCCGCCGGAAGCTTGGTCGACAGCGCGCTGATCCACGCCTTGGCGTTCACATCGGCGATGGTTTTACCTTCACCGTGTGACCAGTCGACCGCGTACGCGTACGTCGCGTAGCCATACGCCGCGAAGAGTAAGAGCGAGACGACGGGGAACGAAGCCATGACTCGTTTCCCGATCGGTCGTTCGTTCGCTCGCCGAGGAACGCTTCGACGCGTCGTCGAGTGTCGTGCGGCGCGCGGTCGGCGGTCGTTCGGTATATCCCCTGTGAGAATTAAACCATACTGTTTGTCTATACGAAGTGGATTTTCGGGTTTGCGTCATCCTTGAGGTTGTCTCTCGTCACAACCCGCTCGCGCGCGCGATCGCCGACGCGATCGATCGATCTCACGCCGCCCGCGAATCATGCGTGGTGTCTCGTTCGCGCCGATCTCCGCGCGGCGCGCATCCTCTCCGTCCGTTCGCGTCGTCGTCGGACGCGGTCGAGTGCTGACGGTTTCGTCCTCCTCGCGCTCCTCGACGACGCGCGTCGGTCCTCGCAGCGCCGTCGTCGTCGCGCCGACGCCGATGGCGCCGACGCGCCGGACGCGTGATTCACATCGCGTGTCTCGGATGAGCGCGATCGATCCCGGGACAGATGCGTCTGCGTCGCCGGAGGAGGCGTTCAAAGAGGAAGATTTGGATAACATCGTCTTCGCCGACCTGAGCGAAGAGGCCGCGATTTCCAATAAGTCTGGCGCCGGTGCCACGATGGCTGCGCCGGATTGGATGACGCAGCTCAACAGACTTTGGGGCGGGGCGTCGGAGATTCCGGTGGCGGATGCCAAGCTGGAGGATATCACCGGGCTTCTCGGCGGCGGGTTGTTCCAGCCTCTGTTCAAGTGGATGAACGAAAGCGGTCCGGTTTATTTGCTTCCGACGGGACCCATCACGTCGTACGTCGTGGTAAGCGACCCGGAATGCATCAAACAAGTTTTGTTCAACTACGGGAGCAAGTACATCAAGGGTACGATCGCAGAGGCGGGTGAGTTTTTGTTTGGATTGGGCGTCGCGTTGCAAGAGTTGGAGCCGTGGAAGATTAGACGTAAGGCTGTCGCGCCGTCGCTTCACCGTCGTTACGTCGAGGCCATGGTTGACCGATGCTTTGGACCGTGCGCGGATCGCATGGTGCGCATGCTCGAGAGCGAGTGCGGCTCTGGCGGAGTGAATGGTATCAACATGGAGAGCAGATTTAGCAAGACGGCGCTCGACATCATCGGCATTTCCGTCTTCAACTATGATTTCGAAGCTCTCACCACGGCTGCTCCTGTCATCCAGGCGACGTACACCGCGCTTAAGGAAGTTGAGACCCGTTCCATGGATCTTTTGCCGACCTGGCGCCTGCCAGAGAAGTTTCTGCGCGTCGTGAGCCCGCGTCAAAAGGAGGCGCAAGACGCGGTGACCATCATTCGCGACGTCACGCAACGGCTTGTCGATGATTGCAAGCGCATGGTCGAAGAGGAAGAGAAGGTTGGAGGAGCTGAAGAGTGGGCGCGTGACTATTTGAACGAGTCTAACCCGTCCGTATTGAGATACCTCATCGCTGCGCGCGAAGAAGTCTCTTCGACGCAGCTGCGCGACGACTTGCTGTCCCTCCTCGTCGCGGGCCACGAAACCACCGCGTCTGTTCTCACGTGGGGTACCTACGAGCTCCTCAAGCCGGAGAACGCGGAACAGCTCCGACTTCTCCGTGCGGAACTTGATGAGGTTCTCGGTACACGCGCGTACCCGACCTTTGCGGATCTGCCGAAGATGCCCTACCTCGAGCGTTGCTTCCACGAGTCGATGCGACTCTACCCGCAGCCGCCGGTGTACACGCGTCGAGCTGTCGTTGAAGACGTTTTGCCAAACGGGATGACGGTGCCGAAGAACCAAGATTTGTTGGTCTCGATTTACAATCTTCATCGATCGCCGAAGAACTGGGGACCGTCTTCTCAGCAGTTTGAGCCGATGCGCTTCGGCCCGCTGTCCGCCGGTCAACCCAACGAGCTCAACACGGACTACAGATATGTCCCGTTCAGTGCCGGTCCCCGGCGATGCCCGGGCGATAAGTTTGCAGTGTACGAAGGTATCGTCATCTGGGCGACCATGTTCCGAAGATTAGATTTAGAATTGAAGGCGGGTCACGATGTCATTATGACGTCTGGCGCGACTATTCACACCAAGAGTGGGCTATTAGCGAGCGTCAAGCCGAGAAAGATGCGCGAAATCCCGGAAAGCGAGCGAGTGGACTGGGCGAACCTCATGCCCGCAAAGGAGTTAGGTGAAGAATGGATGGTGCCGTTCAAGGAGGGCGCCGCCGCTAAGCCGTCGTCCGGCAAATGCCCCATGGGCCACTAGATGCACACCGTTGTGTAATAAGCAAGCGCGAATTTCAACAAGCCACAGTCGAGGATATCGAACGCGTGATTGACAGGATGACGAAGACTGAATTAACTTGTGCCTCATGGACTCATTACATTCTAAGCTTATGACCTGGCACCCCCCAACAAACCGAACTCGACTTCTCACTCATCGAATTATTCATCATCCTCTTCTTCTTCATCGCCTCCCGCTGCGTTGGCCATGCGCTTGCGCTTGACGCGGCCCGGGCGGCCACCACCGAGCGGAGAGTTGAGCGCAAAGTCAATGTGCTTTTGGCTATCCGTGCGGACCAAGAAAGACGGCACGTTCACGATTTGCTTGCCAACACGGATGTGGCGTTGGCGGATGAGCACACGCGCATGGTGGACAGACTTGGCGAGGCCGAGCTTGAACACGAGAGTTTGCAAGCGGCGCTCCAAGAATTGTTCCGGGCCGAGGGCAAGCACGTAATCGAGCTTGTCTTGGGTTTCATCCTGTGTTTTGAATCGCGCGAAGTCAAATCGTCAGTCACGTGCTCTTTGCGAAAGTGTCTCTGCGCGTGCCCTTGTTCTGGGCAAAAAGACCTAGGGTCTGTCCCAACGTGTGACCGCGTGCATCGCTTCTCGTACGTACCAAGAGACCGTAGGTGCGCATGCGGCGCAAGATGGCTTCACCTTCGAAGATACGCTTCGGGTCCTTCTCATCGAGCGTCAAAAGAACACGCGCCGCGTTGCGGAGCTTGTTCAACGCAAATTGCACGCGCCAGAGCTCGCGCTTGTTGCGAAGGCCGAACTCGCCAACGATCTTGAGTTCGGAGTCGAGACGTTCCTTCTCGAACGGACGTCTCGGCTTCTTGAAGGTCTTACCGTCTGCGTTTGGTGAAAACGTAATTTAAATCGTCAGTCCATCTCGTTCATCACGGCTTCACGTCGCGCGCGACACCCAGTCGACGCGCCGATCGATCATCACACCCAAAGCCTGGTGCGCACGCAGACGGCCCGGGGTCGAGACACATCCGTCGACATCGACACGCCCTTTCCTCCGAGTCGACGCCGCGCCGATCGCAACCGAACGCGCTAATCTATCAAAACATTCGACATCGACACGATCGATGTCGACTATCGACAATCGCTCGCGCGCATCGCGCGGCGTTCGCGCAGAGGCTCCCCGCCGGCGTCCCTCGCCCAGCCGAAAACCCCAAAAACACGCAACGCGCATCCTTCCCCGCGGTCTCGGTCGACGACAACGCGCGCGCATCGACGACGCCGATCGAGTGACGAGAATAGTCGCATCGCATCACACGTACAGTTACGGTAAAAGGTTGAGGACGGCATCGCGGGTTGCCTTGCTGCGTCAACGAAAGGAGGATCGCGTCCGAATCGCGCCCAAGAAAAGCACGGGACTGGGTTTCCCTCGCGTCCTAGCGGGACGATTGTCGCGATCTCGTTTACAATATCGTAACATGAACAGACATATTATCTCTTTAGTACGACCTAACGGTCCGGCTTTTCTTTCTAAGAGTTTATCTCATGTGCCCTTAGTTTTTTTCTAGTCTTATGGAACTCGAAAAGCGTGGCGCCCAAATGTCCGAATTTCCCCACCAGTAAGTACAAAAGGCGGGTAACTGTACCGAGGCGCCGGCAGACAAACGTAGGCGCGTCGACGACGGCGTCAACGGCCACGACGGGATAGCGAGACCATGTCCGCGGCATCGAGCGCGGGCGCGTGCGGCGTCGTGAATCCTCGTCACGTGCGCAAGACGGTGCTCAGCCGCGAACAGAGCGAGGGACGAGGCGCTCGAGTTCGTCGGTCCATCGGCAACTCGACATTTCCAAATTTTGACCCGTTTCTCATGCTCGACGAGTTCAACGCGGGGCTTCCCGCGGCGTTCGTCGATCACCCGCACCGCGGTATGATTACGGTCACGTACGTGCTGCCGGACTCGCGCGGATGCATGGATCACGAGGACAGCATGGGGAACAGCGGGCGCCTCGCCGCAGGCGACTTGCAATACATGAAAGCCGCGAGAGGCATTCTGCACGCCGAGGTACCGAAGGATTCCACCCCGTGTCATGGATTACAACTTTGGGTTAATCTTCCCGCTAAGCATAAGATGGATGAGCCGGAGTATCAAGAGTTGCGCGCAGACGAGCTCAAGCACGCTTCGCAAAACGGCGTCGAAGCCATCATCATCGCGGGTGAGGCGTTCGGGGTGTCCTCGCAAGTCAGAACGAAGGAGTGCCCTGTGTATTATATTCATTTCAAGATGGCGCCGCATAGCGAACTGCGCCAGAACATTCCTGCGGGCTGGAATGCGTTTGCGTACACGCTCGCTGGAAAGGCCGATTTCGGCTCGGGCAGCCAAGTTGAAGCCCATCACACAGTCGCATTCTCGAACGGTTCTGGTGAAGACGGCGTCGTGGTTCGATCCCACGGTGAACACGCCGAATTTGTGCTGATTTCTGGTACGCCTAGCAACGAACCGATCGTTCAACACGGTCCTTTCGTGATGAATACTCGCGAGCAAATCATGGAAGCCTTCAGCGACTTTCAGGGCGCGAAGAACGGCTTTGAGAGCGCCAGAGGCTGGAGAAGTGAAATCCAGTACCGTGCTCGGTGATTTTGCAGATAGTCTGTGCAATTTTAATCGTCAAATAGTCGCCTGTATACAATCGATGGTCGCTTTTGTATGCGTGGTGGGTCACACTTGCCTCATTTCACAGCGACTCTCCCCATGCGTGTCAGACTCGCGCGTCGACTCGCGAGCGTCGCGATTCAGGGATTCAGTGGATCGATAAAAGAGACGCGCCCGCCGCTGTCGCGAAATCTTCGTGGGTTCACGACTGTCGCAGACTCGTGCTGGAACTGCGAGGCATCGACCGCTTCGTCAACGAACAGCGCTGATTTCGACTTCTTTTGCTCCTCGTGCGGCGTGATACTCGCGCCCGCGAGCGCAAACTATTTCCAACTGCTCGGAGTGTGAGTCATCCATCGTTTGACGTCCGATTTGAGACTGACTCGCCGCCTGCGTCGCGTTTCACGCAGTGAACAAAAGTATGCTCTCGACGTGAGCGAGCTTGAGGAGGCTATGAAGGCGCGGCAAAAGCTTTTGCATCCCGATAAATTTAGCACGAAGAGCCAAGCCGAAAGACAGCATAGCGCGGATCAAGCGTCAGCAGTCAACGAGGCGTACGGTGTTTTGCGAGATCCACTGAGGAGGGCAAAGTATATTTTGGAGCAACGCGGGTGGGGCGTTACTGAAAGGGATGGCCGCGATACTCCAGTCGATCCAGAGCTCTTAATGGAGGTGATGGAAGCCCGAGAGTCGATCGAAGAGGCTAGAGGAAACTCGGATAAACTAAATGCTTTATTAGAAGAACACACCGCCCGCGTAAAGTCGTGCGAAGAGCAGACAAGAGCGTCGTTGGACGCTGTCCCGATGAACGGCGAAAGCGCAAAGGACGCGGTTGTTCGTCTGACTTACTTTGTGCGCATCGTAGAAGAAATCAAGTCCCTTTTGTAGATTAAATACAATAGAACTAGCGACACCGATTCTAGAGAGTTGTTGATACATGTTTACTAGATCAGAAAGATATGAGGTCACCGTCGGCTGATGTTTCGTCTGATTCGACGCTATTATCGCCGCGCATCTTCCGTGAAATACGTTTGATGTGCTCCTCAACGATTGAAATGGCTGCCTGCAGCTCGGGATGCGTGACGTACTTTCTACCATAATCTGCGGAATGCCCGTCGCGCGGCACGTGCATCTCGGCATTCTGGATGCCGAGTTTTTGGAAATCACGCAGCGTAGACGCTTCCATTTTTGTGACGCGCTCGTCGACATATTTGCGCATCTCGGTGAGTCGCTGTTTTGTCTTGTTCCTCTCAACCTTTTCCCAATCAGAGACCTCTTGGATCATGTCGACTCGCTTAGAAACTTGATCAAACATCTCACGTACCGAGGACGTAGAAGGTCTATCCCTCACCGTCCTCTCCATGCTCTCGTGCATGCTTCGGATGATCATGCCTTGCTCGTCTTGTTTCCTGGACAAGGCAGCCAGTCTCGCGGTCATCGAACCACCATTCGAGTGCGACGAGCCGACGTAGACGTCGAGATGAGTAGACTTTCTCGGAGTACTCGACGGAGACACAGCCGGCGACGAATCGTACTCGTGGTGAGCGGCGCCGAATACGGCGTCGTGAACAGGCATGATTTCTTTCCGCATGTTCAGGTGCAGCCTCTCAGACGTATGTTTGATCTCCTCCCGCAAGTCACGCTCCATCGCAGAAACACTAGCCTGGACGCTCTTTTCGACGGCAGCTATCGCGAGTGCCTGCGCTTCCGCATTCGGTTTAGACGCTGCCTTTTCGAGTTTCATCGAAACCTCGCAGGACTCGACTCGTAACTCACTAGCGGCGACTCGGGCCTCAAATTTCTCGAAACGTTCGTCTAAACGATCGATACGAGTTTTAAAGCCTGCGTCCGTGATCCCTCTCGATGCCTCGGCTTCACCGAGCACGCGCTTCATCGACCGCAAATGTTCCTCCGCCACCTTGGACAGCATTTCCACCGAGGTCTTTTCGCTACCCCTCAACGCGGCTATGCTATCCTCGCGAATCTCAGCGAATGAGGTGAATTGTTTGTTGATCCATTGCTTCAATTCATCAGCGCGTTCAGACGCAGCCTTCATTTGGGTTATACTCGAGAGCACGCTTTCCTTGAAGGCGTTATTCTCGTCGTCGGCTTTGCGCATCGCCTCTTCCGCCAGTTTCACGCACTTTCGCGTCTCTTGCGCCGCACGCTCGGCGTTCTGCGCCGCCGCACTGTCTGTCGACGATTCGATCTCACGCAGTCGCTCTTTCATGACCTCTGTGACGGTGGATTCAGCCTTTTCGGAGACTCGCTCGACAACCTTTGCGCCCCAATCCTTGAGCTGCGAGGCCAGAAGTTCTCCTTGCTCTTGAACTAGGTGCGCGTGCTGCTCAGACGTGGACGCAATTTCGTTCCCTAGGTCTGAAATGCGCTGGACGTCGCGCTCGATGCGGTCCAACGTCGCTTGACCGCGAGCTTCGATTCGCTCGATGTACTCTCCCACGACGTTATCCATAGCGCCCGCCTTTTCCATCGTTGTCTTCAGGGCGTCGTACTTGGTATCCACGTCACCGGCGTGTTCTCTGACACGTTTAACGTCCTCGTTGCACTCTTCACTCAGCCTCTCGACGTTCTCAGCGAGCTGTCGCACCTCGACCAAGGCTTCGTTGACAAAGTTTGCGTCTTGCGAAGCGCGAGCCGCTCGAGCTTTAATAATCTCCATCTCACTCGCGATCGACGGCAAGTCCGCAGTGGCGAGCGACAGCGCGGTTTGGTTGGCTTTCATTCTAGTTTCCTGAACCTCAACCTCGAGCTCTCGAACGAGCGATGAAACGTCAGAAACTTCGCTCGACATGGCTTCTAACCGAGCGTCCACAGCCTTGGCCGCCGCCTCGGCGCCCTCCGTCGCCTTGACGCCAATCTGTGTCTCCAACTCGAAGATATCCACCGAAATTTTACTCGCCGTTGACGCTTGCAATGTCTCAAGCGCAGATATCCGATCTAACGTCGCCGCGTGTATCGCCCGTGACGAATGCAATTCGTCTCTCAACTGCCTCACCGTATCCTCCAACGCTTCCACGCGTCGCTCCGCAGCGTCGTGTCTCGCCTCCGCCAGCTCCAACTTCAAAACGTCCAGTTCTCTCCCCGCAGACATTTTACTCACCGAGGGCGAACTCACCGTCACCACCGCTCCACGATTCGCCTCCACCTCTTCCACTCGTCGTCTCGCTTCGTTCGCGTCTCGCCTCGCGCTCTCCACGCCTCGATCGTGTCTTCGCAACACGTACGCCATCCCCTCGATCGCCTTTCGCACGCACGGCCGCACGTCCCTCCACTCCCGCTCACCCTTGGCGATGTCTTCAACGCGCATAAAATCGTCCACGCGGAAGCTCCGAATCGTCGTCGACGTCGCGTCGTCCGTTCGTTTCTTCATCGGCGTTCCTGCGGCAGTCGAACGGTCGGTTCGTTGCCGCGAGTCAACAACGTCGTCATCGTCCACGACGTCGTCGTCGTCACCGACATCCCCTCTGACGTACCGCGAACCGACCTCAACGGGCGAAGTCCACGTCGGCGTTCCGGGCGTTCGAGGCGTTCCGGGCGTCGGCGACGTCGGCGGCGTCGACGCGCGCATTCCCAATCGAGTCAATCTTGTGTGCGTCGCGGAGTGATGTTTCGTATGGGTATTCAGTGATGATTGGGATGCTTTCTTGTTTCGACGCACGACACACGACCGTCGCACGACACACGAACGCGCGCGACGACCGTCGACCGAAGACGACGAGCACGCGAACGGAGAGAAACGAACCGGGGCGACGATTGGAATGAGCTGCTGCGCGGCGCAGACGACGACGGCGACGACCGTGCGCTCAACGACGCCGGTACCGAGTCGAAGAGGGCAGCGAAGCGCGAGTCGTCGTGGCGGCCGACGCGGTTTCGCCGGTGCGGAGACGGCGGGGACTCGAGGACGGGGGATGGCAGGAAAGGACGCGCGAGGGACGATGCTTGTGATGTCCGCGGCGGCGAGCGGGGACGGCGAACCGGTACCGAGGGACCCGAAGGAGTATAAGATCGCGACCAAGCTCGCGCACCCAAAGACGAGCGTGAGAGACGAGTACGGGGCGTCTGCGCCACCGTTGTACCAGACGGCGACGTTCGCGCAGCCGAGCGCGACGGAGAATGGCCCGTATGATTACACGAGAAGCGGGAATCCGACGCGGACGATGTTGGAGGAGCAGATGGCTGTGTTGGAGAACGCGGATAGGGCGTTTGCTTTTTCGTCGGGCATGTCGGCGTTGATGTGCGTGACGAGACTCGTCAACGCTGGAGAGCGAATCGTGACTGGAGACGACATTTATGGTGGAACGTCTCGTTTGCTCGCGCAGGTGGTGCCCAAAGTTGGGATTGAGGTTGTGAATGTGGATATGAAGGATCACGAGGCGGTGCGCGCCGCCATCGAGGGCGGGAACACCACCATGGTGATGATGGAGTCTCCGACGAACCCGCGCTTGCAGGTGATCGACATCGAGTCGATCGCAAAGATGGCGCATGATAAGGGTGCGCTCGTGTGTGTCGATAACTCGATAATGTGCCCAACTTTCCAGTCGCCTTTGGCGTTGGGCGCCGACATCTCCATGACATCCGCCACCAAGTTTATCGCTGGTCACTCTGACGTCACGGGTGGTTTGCTCGCTTGCAAGGGAGAGGAGCTCGGAAACAGAATTTATTTTCACCAAAACGCGGAAGGTTTACACCTCGGTCCGTTTGACTGCTGGCTCGCGCTTCGCGGCTTGAAGACGATGCAGCTTCGCATGGAGCGCCAGCAACAAAATGCCATGAAGCTCGCACAGTGGTTGGAATCTCATCCGCGCGTGCAAAAGGTCAACTACCCCGGTTTGAAAGCGAACGTCGGACACGACTTGCACTTTAAGCAAGCGTCCGGTGCGGGATCCATCTTCTCCTTCACCACCGGAGACGTCGAGTTTTCCAAAATTGTCGTCGAGGAGACCAAGCTCCACAAGATTACCGTCTCCTTCGGCGGCACCACCTCCCTCATCTCGCTCCCGTGTTTCATGTCGCACGCGAGTATCCCGTCCGAAGTTCGCGCCGCTCGTGGTCTTCCGGATGATCTTGTTCGAATCAGCTGCGGCATCGAAGACGCCGACGATTTGCTCGCCGATTTGCAGTACGCGTTCGCCGTCGCGGAGAAGCGTCTCGGCTAAAAGAGATGTCTGCACACCTCGGGGATGCGAGTCTAGATGACGTGCGGTTACTTTCGAAGTTCTTCTCGATTCAGCATCGTTCGCGATGCCCAAAGTCTTTTTTATTCCTTTTGTATTCCAACCATCAAAACTTTTTCATCACACAGTTCCCATATTGGTCGATTCATATTCCTCGGACGACGCCTCGCGAGCGCAACTCGTACGCTCCGCATACATCTGCGCGCGCGACAGTTGGCGGTAAACACTCGAAAATTCTTCACGGCCTGATGCGCACGATGCTTCCGACGTGGCGCGTTCCCACGCGCGTCGTCGACGCCGATTCGCAGTGTTGGTTTTCTCAATCCTCAAAGTTCGGCAACATAACGCACAGTCTTCGCTGGAAACGACAGACGAGGAGCTTCCTGGGCGCGAAAGGACGAATGACGACGACCGCATCGCGTCGTGTCGTCATCATATCGGCTCGATCGACGTGGAACGAGCGCTCGACGCTGAGTCCGGAGAGTGCGATCGAGAGCGACGTACGAAGCAGATGGTCAAATTTGTGGACAGATTTGAGCATCGACGAAGCGGAAGCGGAGATGATGCGGGAGGGTCGCGTGAGTCGCGCGATCGAAACTCCTTGGTGGCGCATCATGCTCTTATCCGATGGTTCAATGACCAGGCACATTAAACTCGCCACTGGTCTCGGAGATGTGCGCACGGACATCTTGTGGCAAGGCAAAGTGTCTTTGGACGACTTGCCGCGCGGATCTGTGCCCGACGAAGTCAGGGATGAACTTCTCCCTGTCGGCGCTTCGGACGTGCTCTTCCAACGAGAAGTCGATTTGTGCGACTCGAACGGCGACCCTCTCGTCTACGCGTGCAGCTGGTGGCCCGAATCCGCCGCCGAACGCTTCATCGTCGACAGCGCCGCGTCGGCAAACTTTTCCGCCAGAGAAGAGCCAGTCGGCGCGCGATTCGCCCGCACCCAAATCGAACTCCATCGACGAATCTGTCGAGTCTACCGCGGTGAGTCATCCACGCTTTCGTCCGAGTGGGGCGTCCCAGGTCCTTTTTGGGCTCGCCACTACGTCTTCCGGCGAGACGGTCGACCGCTCTGCGTCATTTACGAGGTCCTCTCCCCCGATCTCCAACGCCGTCTCGAATCGCCGCCGTGACGCACGAATTCCTCTTCACACACGAGTAGAGCGCGAGGCGTCAGACGACGCGACCTGAGACCTTCTTTCAATCGAAACCAAGCGCCGACGCGGTTCGCCAAACGCGCCAACAAACAACACGACACACACATTCGTCACCTTTTTCCCGCCACCTTTTCTTCGCTTTTTCCGCACCCAGTCCCTACCGACCCAATCGAAGGGTCACGAATCGCCGAATCGACGATTTGGATGAAATCGGATACGCGCGCCCCTTGCACTCGAAATCGACCGTTCGCGACTCATCGAAAAGGATATGGAAATCGGATACGATCGACGTCATCCAGGTCGTCGTTCCCGCGCGCGCGCCACTTACCCGCACGAAAAGACTCGAGTAATCTGTCCCACGTTCACCATGAGCTCCTCCATGTGCGTCGTCGAGACGTCCTCCGCCGGTCGCGAATACAAGGTTCGCGACATGGCCCAAGCTGACTTTGGGTGCGTATTTCATACATTTTTTCATTCGCTCGTTCGCTCGTTCGCGCGCGCGACTTTCGCAGAGCCGATCGGGTGGACGCGCGCACGCGGACGCGCGCGTCCGGCGGCGTGCGAGATTAGATTAGCGCTTCGGGGGTGGGGTGATCGGGTGACGACCGCGCGTGGACGCGACGGCGATGGCGAGACGCGAACGGTGCGATAAGACGCGGTGGAATATTTCTGCATCACACGTCGCGTCGATCCCGATCGACGGCGACGACGACGCCGGCGGGCGTCGGTCGGGGTCGATCTGTCCGCGCGCCGCTTATCCGACATTTTTTCGAAACTCGTTCCGAATGATGAGTTTTGAAGGGCATACTATGCGCAAACTGTGTGTAGCACCGGCGGCTCGGGATATTCCTTTTTCCCCGCTCGAGGGGAACTGACTGGGTGGTGTGGACTTTTTATCGAACGCGCGGTTTCTCGCGTCAAAGTTGAAGAAGACGTTGGAATGGGAGACTGACAAAGATTTTGAATGTGAATCGTTTCCGCTCATCGCAGTCGCATGGAAATTGAACTCGCGCAAGTTGAAATGCCGGGTTTGATGTCCTGCATCGCCGAGTTTGGCCCGGCGCAACCGCTCAAGGGCGCCAACATTTCTGGTTCCCTCCACATGACCATCCAAACCGCGGTGCTCATTGAAACCCTCGTTGCGCTCGGTGCCAACGTGCGCTGGTGCTCGTGCAACATCTTCTCCACGCAAGACCACGCCGCCGCGGCTGTCGCTCGCGACTCTGCGGCTGTCTTCGCCTGGAAGGGTGAGACGCTCGAAGAGTACTGGTGGTGCACCGACCAAATGCTCAACTGGGGCGACAAGCCGCTCGACATCATCGTCGATGATGGTGGAGATGCCACCCTCCTCATCCACGAGGGTTACAAGGCTGAAATCGAGTTCGAAAAGAACGGTACCGTTCCGGACCCGGCTTCCACTGACAACGCCGAAATGAAGTGCGTGTTGAAGATCATCGCCGACAACTTGAAGACCAACCCGAAGCGCTGGCACAAGATTGTCGAGACCTGCGTCGGTGTCTCCGAAGAGACCACCACTGGTGTCAAGCGTCTCTATGAAATGCAAAAGGCTGGCGAACTCTTGTTCCCGGCTATCAACGTCAATGACTCCGTCACCAAGTGCAAGTTCGACAACCTCTACGGTTGCCGCCACTCTCTCCCGGATGGTATCATGCGCGCCACTGACGTCATGATTGCGTCCAAGACGTGCTGGGTTGCCGGCTACGGTGACGTCGGTAAGGGTTCCGCCGCCGCGCTCAAGGCGGCCGGTGCTCGCGTGATTGTGTCCGAAATTGACCCGATTTGCGCCCTCCAAGCTGCCATGGAAGGTTACCAAGTTGCCCCGATTGAAGACGTCGTCGACCAGTGCGACATCTTCATCACCACCACCGGTAACAAGGACATTATCATGGTTGAACACATGGCCAAGATGAAGAACAACGCCATTGTTGGTAACATCGGTCACTTCGACAACGAAATTGACATGGCTGGCCTCGAAAACTACCCGGGCATCAAGCGCCAAAACATCAAGCCGCAATGCGACCGCTTCGAGTTCCCGGATGGCCATGGTGTCATCATGCTCGCCGAAGGCCGCCTCCTCAACCTTGGCTGCGCCACCGGTCACCCGTCCTTCGTCATGTCTTGCTCCTTCACTAACCAAGCCATCGCTCAGCTTGAGCTCTGGAACGAACGCAAGTCTGGCAAGTATGAAAAGAAGGTGTACGTGCTCCCGAAGCACTTGGACGAAAAGGTTGCCATGCTCCACCTCGGCAAGATTGGTGCCAAGCTCACCAAGCTCAGCGAAGAGCAAGCCAAGTACATCAACGTTCCGGTCGAGGGCCCGTACAAGCCGGCGGCTTACCGCTACTAGATTTTGTGACCTTGAAGTCACCGACGTCGACTGTCGCCGCTTGAAGAGACGCCGACGTCACTCACGCCCGTCGCATTTCACCGTCGGGACTTGCGTGTGTAACTAGGTGAAACCGGTTTGCGAATTTTTAGTAGTTTGATAGGGCATTGTTGGAATATGAAATCATAAGAATGGCCATAACACACGCGCGCGCTGATCCCATTCAGTCCCTCCTAGTTCGCTCTTTTGTTCGCCTGCCTGTGCGCCCGCCACTGGATAGCCCTCCAAACACCCTGCAAACGCCGCCACACTCGAACGCGCGCTCCGTGAACGCCACCGCACGCTCGCCCGTGGCTCACACTGAACATGTCCCCGATCGTCACCGCCATGACGGCTGCCTTCGGCGCGTCGACGTCGTCCGCGAAGGACGCGACGCCGCCGCCGATCGAAAAGTTTACCTCTGACGCCGCCGGATTAGCCGCGCTCGACGCGCACCTCGCGACTCGCGCCACGGTCAGCGGCTACGCGCTCGACGCAAACGACGCTACCGTATACATCACCGTCGTCGCCGCGCTCAAGGCGTCAACGGAAGCGCTCACGCACGCGCGTCGTTGGGCAGCCTTCGTGAGTGCAAGAGGCGCCACGGCCGCGTCGGGAGCCGAGACGTTTGACTTGGCGACCACGCCGGTGCCGGTTTTCGAGAGACCGGCGCCGAAGGAGAACAAGGGCGGTGACAAGGAAAAGGCAAGCACCTCTGGCAAGAAGGAGAAGAAGGAAAAGAAGGAAAAGAAGGAGGGTGGTGATAAGGGGCCGACTCCACCGAAGGAGGTTCGTAAGGACGTCTCCGTCTTGGACATTCGCGTCGGCGTAATTGAAAAGGCGTGGGAGCATCCGGGGGCGGAAAAGCTCTGGTGTGAAAACATCAACCTCGGCGAGAAGGGTGTTCGCCAGATTTGCAGTGGTTTGCGCGCGTTTAAGACGAAGGAGCAAATGGAAGGCGCGCGCGTTTGCGTCATTGTCAACGTCAAGCCAGGTAAGCTTCGCGATGTCACCTCGGATGGTTTGGTGCTCTGCACGTCCAACGCGGACCACACCGAGGTTGATTTCGTTATCCCGCCGGAGGGCGCTGCCGTCGGCGAGCGCGTCATGTTTGCCGGCTTTGAAGGCGAGCCGGAAGCCGTGTTGAACCCAAAGAAGAAGCAACTCGACGCTGTGTCTCCAGATCTCAAGACGAACGCCGAAGGTGTCGCGTGCTACAAGGACGTGCCGTTTATGACTACCGCGGGTCCGTGCACGAGCCCGTTGAAGGAGTGCCTCATCAAGTAGGAATTGTTTCCCAGCCGTATACATTGTCGCAATGAAAAGTTCACATTCATTCATTTAAATAATTTTCTTCCTACAGCCTTCCTAGTGCCTACAGCGAGCAGTTTTACGTTTATATTCGTGACTTTCGTTGATCTATACACAAATTATTGACCGAACATGATCTCGATGTTGTCAAGGAGCCTGACTTGGCCGAACTTCGCGGCAATGGCCATGACGCACGGAGAAACGACGACGCCAGTGTACGGTTTCAGCGTCTCTGGATGCACGGCTTCGACGTAATCAACGACACCTCCTCCGCTATTAATCGCCTCCGTCACCATGCCGACGAGCCGCTCGCTCTCAACGTTCTTTTCGGTCTCGGCGAGTTCCTTGGCTTTACGCAAACTCTGATTGATGACGGCAGCCTCGGCTCGTTTCTCAGGCGTCAACAACAAGTTGCGCGAGCTCATGGCGAGACCATCCGATTCTCTCACTATTTCCACACCCACAATATCGATATCAAAGTCTAAATCTCGTACCAATCGTCGAATCACCCGCCATTGCTGATAGTCCTTTTTGCCGAACACCGCGACATCTGGCTCGACAACGTTGAACAATTTCGTCACCACGGTCGCCACACCCCTAAAGAAATGCGGTCGCGAGATGGCACACAACCCTTTACCCATCTCGCTCACTTCGACATTCGTTTCATGCGGCGGAACGTCTCCTTCCGACGCGTTCACGTACATTTCCTTTGGCGCGAAGACGCACGTCGCGCCTCTCGCCCGCGCTGCCGCCAAGTCACCCTCCATCACCCTCGGATACGCATCAAAGTCCTCCCCGGGGGCAAACTGCTTTGGATTGACGTATATTGACATCACCACGACGTCCCCACGCGTCTTAGCGACGTCTAACAGCGCCAAATGTCCCTCGTGCAGCGCACCCATAGTCGGCACGAAGGCTACTTTTTTTCCCTCGGCGCGTCTCGCGCGGCTCCACTCGCGCATCTCCTTGGCGCTCTCAATCACCACGGTGTCCGACATGACGAAGCTACAAGACGAGACGGACGCGGGTGGATCGTTCGTTCGTTCGCGTCGGTCGGTCGGTTCGCGTTGTCGACCTCGGCGGCGTTGTCTGCGGACGTTTCGTTCGCGTCGGCACCGAGGTCGACACGAATTGTCGTATTGGAGCCATTTTTGTGGTATCCAACGGTTACGATGGGACGGCGCGGTCCGAAAGAAATCCATCCAAACTTTCATCTTTCGCGACAAAGACCGCCGGGGTGACGGCAGAGCGCGGACGCGACGTGCGGGTGAAGGCATCGACCGATCGCGATGGACTTCGCCGAGCTCGAGTCGCGCGAGGGCGTCCGGCTTAGCTGGAATGCGTGGCCGTGCTCGAGGATCGAAGCGACTAGAGTGGTGTTGCCGTTCGGAGCGCTAGTGACCCCGGGAAAAGATCTCGGTGCGGCGTGCCCGACGCTGCCGTACGAACCGGTGGTGTGCGAACAGTGTCAGGGAGTGTTGAATCCGTACTGCGCGGTGGATTACTACTCGAAGAATTGGAGGTGCGCGCTGTGCGATGGGTTGAACAAGTTGCCGAGGAATTACGAGCAAATTAGCGAGAATAATCTGCCGGCAGAGTTGTTCCCGTCATACACGTCTGTGGAGTATCAGATGCCGTCCAAGTCGACGAGTCCGCCGGCGTTCATCATCGTGCTCGATACCGCGTGCTCGAGCGAGGAGGAACTGCGAGATGCGAAGGATAGCGTGTTGCAGATGGTGAGTCTGTTGCCAGAGGACGCATTCATCGGTTTGGTTACGTTTGGATCAACGGTTCGCGTGCACGAGCTCATAGAACCATCAGAGAACTCTTACGCTGGGATGCGAAGGTCGTACGTGTTCAGAGGGACGAAGGATTGCGAGCAGGAGGATTTGAAGCGAATGTTGGGATTGGATTTCAATCGACAGCGGGTGGTGCAAAATGGTGCGAGGCCGGCACAACATACAAACGGCTTTGCAGAAGTGAAACCGACTCGACGCTTCGTCGCGCCGGTGGGTGAATGCGAATTTGCGCTCCAGAGTGCGCTTGATGATGTGACGATCGATGACGCCACCTCGGAACGCGGTCGGCGACCGCTCAGAGCGATGGGTGCGGCGATGAGTATCGCTACGGGGTTGTTGGCTGAGTCTCACCCATCTCAACCTGGCCGAGTGTTGATGTTCACGTCCGGACCGTGTACTTCGGGACCCGGTACCGTCGTAGGGACCGACATGGCTGAAAACCTGCGCTCGCACCAAGACTTGGATAAGAACGCGGGGAAGTATTACAAGGAAGCGTGCAAGTTTTACAACGCTCTGGGAATTCGACTAGCGACGCATTCGCACACGTTGGATGTCTTCGCGTGCTCGCTGGATCAAGTTGGTTTGGCTGAAATGAAAATCGCTGTAGACCAAACGGGAGGATACATGATTCTTGCGGAACAGTTTCGGGCTGAGACTTTCAGGCAATCACTCGCAAAGATGTTTGCGCGCGATCCAAATACTGGAGCTCTTGAGATGAAGTTCAACGGGACTTTTAGCGTTTTCTGCACACCTCAGATCATGGTGTGCGGCGCCATCGGACCCATCAGTGCGCTTGCGGTGAAATCAAAGCGCATCAGTGAAAACGAAATCGGATTGGGTCAGACGACTTCTTGGAGGCTGTGTACATTCTCGCCAACTTCAACAATTGCGGTCTACTACGAGGTTGTGAACCAGCATAGCAACCCGATTCCAAACGGCCAGCCGTTTTTCTTGCAATTTTGTACGCGATATAAAACGAGTCTCGGAGAAATTCGCTTGCGCGTGACGACGGTTGCTCGACGTTGGGCTGAGAGTAGCTCCACCCCGGAGATTTTGGCAGGCTTTGATCAAGAGGCGTCGGCGGTGCTCATGGCGAGAATTGCCACCTTTAGAACCGAAAACGAAGAGTCTTTTGATTTGTTGAGATGGTTGGATCGGACATTAATCCGCGTAGGAGCCAAGTTTGGCGAATATCAGCGTGACGCTCCCGACAGCTTCCGAATGCCGCCAAATCTGTCCATTTATCCTCAATTCATGTTTCACTTGCGGCGTTCGCAGTTCTTGCAGACCGCAAACAACTCGCCCGATGAAACAGCATTCTATCGTATCATGTTGTCCCGCGAGACAGTGAGCAACTCTCTCGTGATGATACAACCGACTCTGTTGAGTTACTCATTTAATGGGCCTCCTCAACCAGTCTTGCTGGACGTCAACGCCATCACGCCAGATACCATTTTGCTTCTGGATTCGTACTTTTTGATTGTATCGCACCGAGGAAGCACCGTCGCGGCGTGGTATAAAGCGGGTTACCAGGATCAGCCGGAACACGAGGCGTTCAGGACACTCCTCGCCGCGCCGGTCCATGATGCGCGATCTCTCGCCGCCGAACGCTGCCCCACGCCGAGGTTAGTTGAGTGCAATCAAGGTGGATCTCAGGCGCGTTTCTTGTTGGCGAAATTGAACCCCTCCGCGACGCACAACAACAGTAATGGTTACAGTCAGAGCGGTGGCGAGATCATATTCACAGACGACATTAGTATGAGCGTCTTCCTAGAACACCTGGCAAAGCTTGCAGTCTCGTCGTGAGAGAAAAATTTGTAACTTAGAAATCTTAGCGCAAGCAGTCTCATCGCAGTATTTTACAAATCACTAATCTTTATCTATCGTGAGCGGCTTCGGCTCTTGTTCGCCATCCGGGCTACGCGGTGTCAGAAAAAGTTCTGGAACGCTCGCGGAACGCTTATGCCTGGAAGGCGTTTCAAATGCGTTCACATCTTTCGCGTCCGGTATTGTCCTGACTGGAGGTTCCTCCTCCATGTTGATGCCTCGCTGTCGCCATTCTAATCCAGGCACCACTCGTTTTGCATCTGTCGGTTGTCGGCGCGGAGAAAGCAATCCTTGCGTGTCTTTTGTGGACACTTTGTTGCCGCCTTCGTCTGGCTTTTTTATGGTGAACGCCCGCATAGTAGATCGAGCACCAGAGCGGACCCTCTTCGCGAACCCAGCCCCTTTCGTTCGTTTACCAGTGGCTTCGGTCAAAGCGGGAGCCATCGTCGACGTCGAGCTCGACTTGTTCAACTTTGAGCGCTGGGGACTCATCATGGGCGAACTTGGAGCGACGACGAGCGGCGAGTTCGCGCTTTCGACATAAGTTGGCACCGGAGTGGAACGAGTCTGTTTGTTCATAGGACTACCTAAAGTGGTCTGACTGTCCGTCTTCGATGAACTACTCTTCTTGCGCGAGAACATCCGACTCATCATACTTCCTTTCTTTTCGAGTTTTTGCTGCCTCTCCTCCACCTCGACTTCCTGCGCGGTGACGTCTTGCTTCACCTCAGGATGCAAGAGCACAGACAAGAATTCAAATTCGAACGTCAACGACCCAGATGGGGTATTCGTAAGTTCAAAGACCTCTTCGACTGGTGTACCGATGAGCGTGCACCGAGAAAGAACCGCGCGAGTGTCCAGTTCAAGGCGACCGAGTGATGTTTTCACACCAAAAGCGTCTCGATCCCACACTTCGAGCAAAATGTTGCTCGAGTTCGCGAGTTCTTGTTCACCCACTATGAATTCAAACTCCTCCTCCCACACCGGCTGGCGCGTGTTCAATTTCGTACTCGATTTACGTTTCTGCCTGTTCATTCGAAGTTTGACGAACGGGTCTGGCGACTCGCCTACGCTCGCGAGGTTTTCACCCCGCAATAAGCGTACGTACAACACTCCTGAAAATTGTTCCATCATCTTGTGCACATTTATCGGCGCTTCAGTCTTGGTCGATCCCGACGTGGATGGCTCGCGCGGGGCATCTTCTCGCACCTTCTTATTGAACGGATGGTACGAGACGGATATGCTCACAGTGGGGCCGTCCGGGGCATTGAAACCTCGAGGACCAGAGGCGCGCGGCGACGATCCAGCCGTGAGCGTGACGGCTCGCTTTGCCAAGTTTGCAGTGTAAATTATCGGCGCCGCGGCTAAACTGAGTGCCGTCATACTACCGCTAGGTTTAGTAAGCGGCACTTGCATGTGTACGCTGGACGACGGAGTGTCGTGGCAGAGCGAAATGTCGCACACCGCCTGACCCAAACTTGGTTTATTCCGCACGTCTTCCCCGTCATATTTGGAACTCATTCCGCGAACGCTTCCTCTATTCAACAATGCACTTGGCACTCTGAGCGTGCTAGAGACGACGGATTGCGTCGTGATTCGCGTTTCGATAACATTTAATCGAAGCTTTGCGATATGAATGTCTGCCACAGTAAACTCAAAGGTTTCTTCCCACACCGGATCGGAACCGCGTTTCGACGTCGTCACCCGCTTCACGTCGGCTCGCTGCGTCAGGCTTACTTCGACGGCTGGCTTCGACGCCAACTTTGACGGCAAGTTGCTCGCGCTCCTCACCGTGACTCTCAAAAGACCGCTGTTGTGCGCCACCTCGTCGGGCTGCCAATCCGTGGCTGCGCACCACAGCCGAGATGGCCAAACCATCAAATCGACCAGTTGGTTTTTGATGAGGTCGCGAAGCATGTTCGCCACGACGGGAACGGCGGTGATGTCGCCTCCAATCAACTTGAGAGAGAAATCAATCTCGGGCTTATCGACAAATGCGAGCTTGAGCGCGCTAAACGAGGGCCACCATGGAACGAGCGGACCGAAAACAATTCTAAATGTGCCGTACGCCTCGACGTCGCGAAGCTCAATCGGAAGTTTAATCCCCAGCGTAGATACGTCTAAAATGACACTGGACTCTTTCGCCGCCCACTTAAACTCAATGTCCAAGATAACCTCCGCTTCGCTCTCCGTACTCACTTTAACACTAGCGAAAATCGGTGGCTCCACCCCGCACGTAAACTTTTTAAAATTCAAACTCAACCCCGTCGTCTTGGCGAGATCGTTGAGCGTCGGCTCGAGCGATTCGATGACCGACGTCGCGATGGCTTTATCCAACGACGGCCACATTTGTCGAGCCGCTTTATTCAACCAGGGCACCCGGTCTACGTCTGAGTACTTGATCCACTTCGGCAAGTGCCCAATCAACTTGCGCAAAACCGTTCCATCCTTCAGCACCGACCCATCCGCGGTCTCGTCGCTCAACTGCCGAATAACCGTTGTCCAATCCTTTGCGCGCTTACGCCCGTACCTCGCCCCGACGCTCGCCCCGAGCGCAAACGCGGTGACGAGCGCGGCGGCAAGAATCACGCACGTCCAAAACCCGACGATGACGAGCGCGGCGGACCCACGCGTCCACGCGAACGCCGACGACAACGACGACAACGACCCAGCATCCGTAACGGCGTCACCCAATCCAGGCGTCATGCCGAACCCGCGACGGCCCGACCCGACGTCGAACGCCGCCGGCGTTGACAACGATACCCTTCGTGTGCCTCTTCACCCCCGCGAACGCGTTCGACGCGTCGACGCGGTCGCGGCGTCCACGTTATGAGGTGATGTCAGCCAGTCAGCGGCAACTGTCTCCAGTGCGAGTCGCGCGCGGTTCACAATCATCGAATGACCTCGTCTTCTTCCGTCATTGCCCGCACGACGCCGTTCGTCTGCGCGCGCGCCCGACGCGCGCGCCCGACGCGTCTTCGACGCTCGTCGTCGCGCGTCGACGCAGGTAAACTCGTCGGTGAATCGTGGGTTGAGCTCTCAGACGCTTCCTACGCGATCGAAACCGGACGCGAACTCTTCGCGTCTGGGGACGCCCGAGCGGCGCTGGAGGAGTTTGAGCGCGCGCTGACGCTCCCGGGGAACGGGACGAAGCGAGACCGGGCAAAGCCGGCGGAGCTGTCGAACGGGGAACGACAGGCGGCATTGTATAACATCGCGAGCGCGAGGTGCGCGTTGGATGATAAGGCTGGCGCGCTCGTCGCGTTGGATGGGTGTTTCAAGGCTGGATACGCCAATCCGAGAACGTACGGCGCGGCAAGAGGAATGCGCGATTTGGATGCGATGTGGGCGGATGAAGATTTGAAGCTCGCGACGCGGACGGATGCGTTTAGAGACATGGTTAAAAAGTACAAGGTGACGCCGAACGCGCTCGCGTTGCAGTTTGATTTTTCGAACTCCATCATCGGAGGCGCGGTAGAGGCGGTGAACGAGAAACTCACGCCGAAAAAGTGAGCGCATGGAACGCATGGTTCGTGTTATCAAACGTGTTTTGTAATCATCCAAAGTTTGTAATCATCCAAAGTGGCGCGGCCTGCACGCGAATTTCACGCCAAACAAAAGTAAAACTCAGTTCTTGCCTCACTCGCCGACGCTCCCGTCACATGTTCAGCCGCGCGCTGCGCCAAACGGCGCACTTCGCGAGAATTGTCGGAAGTCGCCACGCCTCGTCGACGACCGACTCGATCGTCATGCGCGACATGTCCTTTTTCGCTCGACACGGTGCGCTCGCCCCTGAGCGACAGCTCGGACAAAAGTTCCTCGTCAACGTCGAACTCTCCGTCGATCTTCGCCCCGCGGGAGCGAGCGATGATCTCAAAGATACGGTGGATTACGCCCGCGCGTGGTCAATTGTTCGCGACGTCATCGAACGCGGTGAGACGATGATTACGATCGAAGCCGTGGCGGAGAGGTCCGCAGCGGCGTTGTTGCAAGAGTTTCGCGCTGTCCAACGATGCGTCGTGAGCGTCGATAAACCCCACGTCGCGATCGAGGGTGAGCTCGGGAGTTTAGGTGTGCGTATTATTCGCGAACGGGCGTGAGCGCGTTCGTCAAGTGTAACAATAATTAATTGGAGTCGGTAGCACGCGAGCGCCCAAGAATCTGTTTCTCCACTAGACGCACTGAGTGCGACTTCAGAAGCAGACTCTTCTTCGTCCGTCTAACATCGGTGTCGTCAAACGCGTGTACGATGTCGACCGACGCGGTGCGAGCGATGGAACGCGCGACATCGAGCGCGAACGCGTCGTCCGCGTCGAGCACGATGCCTCGAGAGGTTGACTGGAACACTCTGGATAAACGAAAGTTTTTCGTCACCGGCGTCGGCGTCTTTAGCGGCGTCACGGCGGCGTTGTACCCGTTGTCTGTGATTAAAACGCGGCAAATGGTGAGCAGTCACGCGACGCAGGCGAGGGCGGTGGATATCGTCAAGGAGATTTTAAAAGAACGCGGCGCGCGCGGGTTGTATAGAGGTTTCGGAACGATTGTCGTCGGGGCGATACCGATACGCGTGGTATATCTGAGCACGCTGGAGGCGGTGAAAGCGCAAACGAATAGTATATTTGACGCGTGGGAGGTGCCAAACGCGTACAGAGGGGCGGCGGATGCGGCGGGTGGAGCGACGGCGAGTTTGGTTTCGCAGGCGTTGGCTGTACCGGTGGATATTATTTCGACAAGGCAGATGGTGCAAGGCATGCGGAGCGGAGGAGGCGTGGCTGATGAGGCTGTGTTCGTCGGATACAGAAATGGATTCGACGCCGTTCGGCAGATTGTGAACAAGGAGGGTATTCGAGGGTTGTACAGAGGATTCGGCGTGAGCGTCGCCACACTCGTGCCAGGAAGCGCATTATGGTGGGGTTTCTACGGCACTTACAAGCGCGCGCTGTGGGACGTCGCTCCAGAGGCGTGGAAGGATGAAAAGCAAACCACGGATGCGCAGGTGATGGCGATACAAGCGGCGAGCGGCGTGTGCGCGGGCATGTCGAGTGGGTTCCTCACGACGCCGCTTGACATTTTGAAGACTCGTCTGCAAGTATTGAGCGGGCAGCCAGGCGGCGAAGCGCACACGTTATCGAGCACGATGCAGACGCTTTACAAGGAACACGGCGCATTAGGATTCTTTCGAGGCGTCAGACCCCGCATGATAAGCGTTTCTGTATGGGGGACGACAATGGTCACGGTGTATGAATACACAAAGCGTCTCGCCAGAGTCAACACAGACTAGTCAGTCAGCGCTAGACCGAATACATTTTAAATTTAGATTTACGAGGCTGTGATTTTATCTCAGCTCTAGCCATTGGATCGGGTGAAAACTACACAACGAGTAACTATCTATGATAACCAGAAACTTCACGCGCTGTGAACCTCGTGCAATTGAGAAATGTACCGTTTGGCTTCATCAACACGTTGCTCGAGCGCATCCAGGGCTTCAAAGTAATTTTCGAGCTCACACGTCTCTTCTTCGACCGCGAGCACATCCTCTTCCACCATCTGTAAGACTTCATCAATCTTGACCACGAGAGAGTGAACGAGTTCGCGAATCTCTTTGACTTTCCGATACGCTCCGTGAACATCATTCCGAATGCTCTCCACGAGTTCGGTGTAACCTGGCTGTTCTTGAAACCGCGCGAGGAGATTATCAACCGCGTGTGCGAATTTTGGCGTCCATTCCGCTAGTTCACCGTTACGAGCGCTCGCATCTTCGACCCGTGTCTCCTTGTATACAGCATCCTCGTTGTTCTCGCGGATATTCGCCGTCTCGCTCGAGACGCGCTTGGCGTTCGTCATCCCGGTAGTGGTGGCTCGGCGAGGTTCATCTTCTACTTGCTTGCGAATATTTTTGTCATTCGCTCCTCGTTGACGTTTAACTTGACGGGGCATCGCGGTGTGAGGGGACGGACTCCAACTCGTTTTTGTAAATTACACATGTTGTCAACGTCGGCGCCACTCCTTGATTTCAATCTGGCTCGATCTATCCGTGTCGAAAACGCGAAACAACAAATCGTACACTTCCTCCTCGGTTGGTCTGGTGGCACCGATAACCTTACTGTTTTCGCTTTGCATAGCTTCGCTCAGAGCTTGCCTGGTGACCAACGGGGCATCCATCGATTGTTCTCGGTTCTTCGCGTTGAACGCGTTATCGAGAGAGTCCATGTTACCCAATATGTACTGAAGCGAAAGCAATTCGCTCGCGCGAGCCGCCGTAAGCTCTCCCGCTCTTCTAAATTTGCGCATGTACGTAAACCAGACCGCCGTGGAACCTCCGATGATGGTTGCGGCGAAGGCCCAGAACGTTTCCACCGGCGCCGACTCCAAACCGTGCGGAATGTTCATCCCGCCGAGCGACGCGGGCACCGCGGCCAGAGCCGCACTCATCGCGATGACGCTGGCTCTAAAGTTCATCTGTACCGTTCTGTTTCGATCGCCGTCGAGTTGGAGCTCCCAAAGCTCTCTGGCGCCATCAAGATCCGCCGTCAATTCTTGCACCAAACCGCCGACGGCGGCCATTCTCCGCGAGTGAGACGCCAATAAATCCGCCAAGGCTTCGTTTCTCTCTTCTACCGCCTGCGTGTCGACCTTAGAAATACCGCTCGGCATTGGTAAAAACGAATCCGACGCCGCGTGCGTCTCCATCGCCGCGTTCACCGCATCGAGCGCCTCTTTGACGTCGTGTTCCAACTCTTTAACCGCCCGACGAATCGGCGGCAACTTTTGAAACTGCGACGCCGTGTAATCCAAAGACCCGTACCGCTCCGCTCTCAGCTCGCGAGAGATATCCTCGACGCAGTACCTCGCCAATCGACGCAACCTGAACAATTTCTCCTCGTAATACCGACTCGACTCCTCCAACGCGCACTCCAACGCCGTAAACGGAAAATCCCGCCTTCGCCCGTCGGCGTCCGTCTGCCCCTCACCACTCAACCTTTCCATCGCCTCCGCCGTGTTCTGCGCCACGACCGACCGCGCATCACACACGTACGCGCACTCCGATCCGATCACCGTCGTACACGGTCCGATCCTCGCCACTAAAATCCCCTCCTTCGGTCCTCGATTTTTCCGCACAAACGCCGCCGGCGCCGACGCGAACGACAACCTCGCCGACTCGTGTTCCAACAGCGCCCAATCTCTCCGTCGCAGCGCGCTCAGCACGCTTCCCGGTTTCACGTCGTCCGCGATCGAGCTCACACCGAGCCTTCTTCCCCCCTTCACGCCGGCTCTATCCCGTTCGTCATCCCGTTCGTCACCGTTAAAGTTCAACTCGACGACGCGTCGTTGTTTAGAATCACCGTCGTCGCCGTCGTCGCCGCCGTCGTTCGTCCACCGTCGTCCATCCTCGACGCGTATCGCGCGCACGCTCCCCGTCGCCCGCGTCACCATCGTTCTCATCGCTCGCAGCGTCGTCGCCATCGCCTCTATCGTCGTCGCGCACTGAGGCGCTCGTGGGTGCGCGTCACTCGAGTCACCGACGCCCCGACCGTGATGTCGTCGTCGGCGTCCGCACCCGATCGTCTCGGTCTCGGTCCCGGTCGTCGTCGTCGTCTCGTTCGCCGTCTCGTTCGTCGTCGGGGCGTCGGCGCGCGCGCGAACGGCGACGCGCCGACGACGACACCGCAGACACCGACGTCGGGAGAAGGTCGAAAAGTGCGTTGGAACGTCGTTCGCGCGCGCGCCGTCGCGGCGACGCGAATCGTGCGCGAAAGGGAGGGAACGGACGCGTCGAGGACGCTTCGGAAAGCGTTGCGCCCGGGATGGAGGGCGGGGACGACGCGCGGGGAGGGCGAGGGGGAGAAGGGATGGACGGCGTTGACGAACGACGAGCGAAGAGCCGTCGCGGACGCGACGCTCGGAACGGAAGTCTGGCGGTTGCGATTAAACAAAGAGGTGGAGTGGGTAAAGGCGTGCGGGGAGGACGAAGTGGTGGACGCGGTGAGGGTCGCGGAGGCGGTGTGCGGGGATGAGGACGAGGCGACGGCGGAGGCGGAGATGGCGGTCTTGGCGTATTGGTGCGGCGTCGGCGCGACGAACGATTCGGCGCCGAGCGTAGAGACGCTTCGGGAAATGTACGGCGACGGCGTCGACGCGATCGCGCGAACGATTCGCGAGGAAAACGTTCCTTGGTCGACCGATCCCGCGGGGCGGATTTCGGAGAGGTGTTCCCTTCCGTTGGGTTTGGCGCGAATGTTTATCGATGAATACGGCGCCGAACAAGCCGAACGACTCGCGGCGGCGATGAATAAAAAAGGACCGCTCATTTGTCGCGCGAACGGCGCCAAGGAGGGCGTGAGCAAGGAGGACGTCATAGAGATGCTTCGTGCCGAACCGGGCGTCGGACGCATCGAGCCGAGCTTTGCGAATCTCGCGCCGAGGGCGTTTCGTCTCGTCGACGGCGCCCCGTCTGGCGGCGGCATTTTTGGTTCGCCCGCGTGGCGCTCTGGCTTCTTTGAAGTCCAGGACGAAGGGTCGCAAGTCATCGCCAACGCCGTCGAGGCGTCTCCCGGTGACGTCATCCTCGACGCGTGCGCCGGGAACGGCGGGAAAACCCTCGCCATGGCGGGCGAAATGCGAGGGCGTGGTGAGATTTACGCGCACGACGTGGACGCGCGTCGATTGAAACATTTACTCGCCAACGCCGAACGCGCGGGCGTTCGTTCTCTCATCGTACCGATATCCCCAGAAGCTCTCGATGCGACTCCGGATCACACGTTCGACGCCATTCTAGTCGACGCCCCGTGTTCATCCGTCGGTGCGCTGCGTCGCACGCCGTCTTTACGGTACGCGCACGACGACCCGCGGGTACTCGCCGAGACTCAATCGGGAATACTCGACCGCGTCTGTCGATTGCTCAAACCGGGAGGGAGATTGGTGTACGCGACGTGTTCGGTGGTTTCCATCGAAAACCAAAACGTCACGCGCGAGTTTGAAGGGCGCCACGCAGATTTCATACCGTGGGCGTTCGACGTGGACGTGCCGACGTGTGAAGGGGTTTCGCTCGAGGCGCACGAGCGGTTGATGCTTCCGCACGTGTTGGGTACCGACGGGTTTTACGTCGCCAGGTACAAACGACGGTGTATAGCGTAGTATTCTAGATGTTATGATAGTTTGCTAGTAGGGTGACGACTATGGTTTGCGTTCGTGTTCGCCTCGCACGGCGACGAGACGAAGCTTTCGCAACATTGCGATTTCCGCTCCGCCTTCGTCGTCGGCGTCCAATTCCAAGTCGCGTACGAGCGACTCCGTAGCGTCATCGTGTACGACGAGCACGTTTGCCCGCTGCGAAAACGCTTCAAAGCGCGCGACGCAGGCGCGATCGGGAACGGCGTCGCGCATCCAATGCGCGTACTCGTTCAAATCGAGCTTGAGTCGCACGCCGCCGATGGCGCTGTATCTGTAACGTCGGATGTTTTTCAACGCGCACGCGTAAAATCGTTCGCCAATTTCTGTCAATAGCGCGTTCGCATTCGCGGGCTCGAGGAGCGACCGGGATGCGGATTTGACGGCGTTCAATAACGCCTTAACGCGCGTGCACGCGTCGGTGACGCCGTGGGTAAAGGATGACGCGTCATCCGTGTTGAAATCCGAGTGCATTTGGAGCTCTCTAAAAGTGGCATCGACGAAATCGATGACGCGCGTCGCGAGCACTTCAAACACTTGAGACATGTCTGGTTGAAGCGCGCCGAGCACGACGTCGTACGCGCGCTGTGTTTTCCCTTTGAGCGCGTCGGCGTCGGTGTCGGCGTCGGTGTTTCGTATACCGTTCGCGACACGGTGCGCGGATCGCAACCAAGCGGTGATGTGTCTCGTCGACGTCATGACGGGTTCAAGGCAGCGAGCGGATGTATCAGACGCAGACGCTCGAGGCGAGAAGTGCGCCGTCGCTGATTTTGTTCCGTTGATGGATCGACGGAGGCAAAGCTGGCAAATTCTGAGCACGCGATCGAACAAGGCTTCAATCATGCGCTGACGCGCCAACGGTAACGAGGATGCCGGGAGGCAGGATTCGCATCGCGCCACTGCTGAGACAAACCCGTCGAAAATTGCATCGGCGGCGGATTCGCCGGCGGCGCGTACTTCCGCTTCATCGAGCACGTACTCATCCGTGGGGGATGAATCGAGGCAAGCACACTCGTCTTCCAGGAATGATTCGCAGCCTATGCCGAAATAGGCGTCCGGGTCGATGATCGCGACGTTCGGATGCGCCTTCGTCGCTGCGGACACTTCGGCGTTGAGAGCGCTAATTTCGCGCAAAACGATCGCCGTGAGCGAAAGCCGACACCGAACCGAATCCACCGTCCGCAATTCCGCCGTGAGAAACGCGTCGACGACAGCTCCCATGCGTTGTTCCGCGACACGCTGCACGAGCGCGTTGAAAGCGGTCGCACCGTGCGATCCAAAGGCGCTTTGCGTGGTTGCGTACTCGCGTGTCAGCGCAAGCCGCAAATGCGCGAAAAAATCGCGAAGGCTATTCACCATGGCCTCGCTCAGATGGCCATCCGCAACCGACTGCGCGACGTTCGCGCGTAAATCATCCATCTCCTTCAGGCGTTCGAGCGATATGAACATATCGACGCTCGATACGTATCGAGCGATTGCAGTGCCGCCGTGATTAAACGCGAAGAGCGCGTCGGCGCGCTCGGCGGCGACGTCGTAATCCTTCTCATCGCACGCCCTCGCAAATTGCTCGAGAAGTTCGTTCTCCGCATTCTCGCAGAAACGCTCCAATGCGGGACCGGCGGCGTCGATCGCGATCCACTCCCCCCCGGCGTTATCTCGAATACCCGCATAGCTCGCCGCTCGATCGAGCAACGCAAGCGACCTTCGAGCTAAAATCACCGCCTCGCACATTCGCATCTCATCGCGAAACAAACCACCGCACGCCGTCTCGAGGAGTTTCGAGCCTTTTGAAAACGCCACGACGCACTCGAAAACGTCAGCGAGCTCTCTCATCGCTGCCGCCCGCCGCAGCGCCTTTGAACTCTCCGGATTCGACGAAGCGGCGTCGAGCGTCGACAAACACCGTTCCGCCCTCGCTCGCACACCGGCGTACTCCGCACATAGCTCTCGACGGTTTCGCTCCGCCGTCTTTAAAATAGCATCCAACGATCTCTCCGACGCTTCGCACGCCGCTCGCTGAACTTCAGCGCGCGCGTGCGCCGCTCGCTTTGCCGCCGCGAGACTCTCAACCAACGTCTCCAACCCCCGCATCGCCTCGCCGAGCGACCTATCGCCGCCTTCGCACGCTCTCGAACACATCGCCGACGTCGTGTCGTGCACACGTCGCACGCCAACCTGCGCGTTCGAACGAAACCGTGCGCGCGTCAGTCTTCGCGTCGACGTTGGATTACGTTCGGTCATTTCTTTCCCAACTGTTTTTTTCTTCTTGGCAAACGAGAGCGCCGTTTGAAACGTACCTGAGCGAGCTCGTCCAGAGACGACACCGCATCGATGGCGCGTTCTATCACCGACGCGTCCATCGCGACGAAGTGTTTTCTTTTGTTTTGAAGACTCGAGTCGCCGCACTCCGCAGACTGAGGCGCGTTGGGATGGTACAGTCTTTAAATCAATCATTAAATTTCTTCACAACAACGCTAATCGTACACGCGTCAACGAATGGTTACGGATATGAATGTGTGTCACGTGAGGGTGTCCACTGACGCCCACCTCAGTTTTTGAAAATGGAACGAATGGGATCACGCGAGAGTTCTCGCATGCGCGCGTCGTAGTGCAACTGCGCCCATCTTGCCTTGCCCCCGTCAGACTCCATATCGAGCTTGAACTGCCGAGCGACGTCGTCACCAATTATACTCAGTGGTGATCCCGTCGACATGGCTAGGATTTGCACCTCAGCCGCGCGCTCGAGGTAGTATAAATCATCAAACGCCTCGGCGACGCTCGCGCCACACACGATGACGCCGTGGTGCTTGTGCATCAGAACCCGCTTACCGCCCATTACACCGACGAGACGTTCGCCCTCGGTGTTATCCAACACCAAACCGTTAAACGTCGGGTCGTACGCCACGTCGTTCGCGAACCGCAGAGAGTTTTGATGACACATGGCCAACTCGAACCGCTCTACGCAGCACAATGCGCTCGCTCTTGGCATGTGCGTGTGCAAAACGCAAAAGTGCCCCGCCCGATGAATCGCGAGGTGTATGAAGAAGGCCGTCGCGTCAACCTCACCATCACCTTGTAAGATCTTCCCCGTCCCGTCGATCATCACCAAATTCGACGCCGTCACCTCGCTCCACGCCAAACCGTACGGAGCGCACAAAAACGCATCCTCTCTCCCGGGCGCCACGCACGTCAAGTGATTACACACCCCTTCGTTAAACCCGAGCTTATCGCAGAGCTGATACGCTGCAGCGAGCTCACACCTCGCCCGCCAGAGCTCGTCCGAGTACCAGAGCGCGTCCGGTGTTCGCGTATCGACATTCGTCCACGGATGCCTCACTGGTGCGCCACTCTTCTCACCGATGCGCGGGTATTCTCGCTTCTCCGCCTCCACCATCGATCGCGCGTCGTCGTGATTGTCACAGAAATAATTCTTTTAGTCCGATTCTTCCGTTCGTTCGCCCGTGCGCGCGTCGCCGTGTGCGGCGGAACCGCGCCGAACGGCATGCGAATCTGTGCTACAAATGGTTTCATACTAAATACACATACCACATACCGTACACAACTCAAAAAATAAACAAAACGCGTCGGAGCGCACGGAGCGACACAAGCGCGCGCCTTTTTCGCGGTTTCCGCGCCTCCCGCGCGCGCGCGCCCGTCGCGGCGACGACGACGATGGACGAAACGGCTGAAACAAACGATGAAGACACGGTGCGTCATCGCCGACGCCCTCGCGCTAGATTGAGCTCGCGTGACGAGGGTGATGAATGTAAAGTGGATAATCATCTTGTGGTCGGTTGGTAACGATGGCGGCGGCGCGATGGATGGACGCGCGCGACCGTCGCGAGGGACGTTTCGCGGTGGAAACGAACGCGCGAAAATACTTTTAATTCGTTTCCCGCAGTTTGAGACTGACGACGCCGCGCGCGACGCGACGACGCGACGTTGCAGGCGCACGAACGCGTCCGGGAGCTCTGTGAACTGTTGGAGACGACGCAGGCGATGGACGCTCGAAGGACCAAGGCGCTAGAACTGTGCGAGGCGATGACGCGCGGCGGGGCGTCGGTGGTGTCTTTCGCGGATTCGCTCGGGGCGAGGACGATACTGATAAAGGCGCTGAACGCAGGGATGCGAGATGGGGATGACGAAGTGATGGACGTCGTCGGCGCGGCGCTCGGCAATATGTCGCAAATGGCAAAACGAGAGGCGTATGTCGAGTTGAGGCCGGTTCCCGGATCGCAAGTTGGCTCGGCAGCGTCGAGACCGCCGATGACGATGAGTGTGATTTTGCCCTTTAGTGGGAACACGGTGAGAGTGTGTGAGAGCGCGTGGGCGGATGCCGGGTTGGCGTGGCGCGTGTGGGGCGGAGCGCATTTGTTGTCGCGATTTCTCGACGCTGAACCGAAGCGCATCGCCGGGAAGGATGTCCTCGAAATTGGCGCCGGGTGTGGATTGTGTGGGTTAACTGCGGCGACGTTGGGTGCGCGACGCGTCGTCATCAGTGACGGCGCGCCCGGAGCGCTCGGTGCCATTGCTGCGAGCGTGAACGAGCTTCCAGAGAAGAATGCGTCGATGGCATTTTTGGACTTTCGCGATGATGAAGACATTCTCAACGGCACAGTGAGCGTTACAGAAGCGCGCGCGACGAATGAACTCCGGCATTGGGTGCACGCGAACCCGAAAGCGCGCAAAGAAATTGTCGAAGCGAGCAAACTGTCTGTTGACGAGGTGTTTGATGTCGTCCTCGCCACGGATGTGTTGTATTCAGAAGAGCACGCCGCCGCGCTCGCCGCGTGCATCATGCGGCGTTTGCGCCGAGGCGGGCGTGGTTACATTTTGAACGCGTGCAGACACAGCGGCTTGATGTCCAGCTTTATCATTGAGCTCATTTCCCGCGGTTTGTCGTTGCGTCTGAGCGCCGTCGAACGATTTGAAGCCGAGCAAATTTCGGAATACCAAGGAGGCCATCTCCACCGCGCGCTTCCAGAGGAATCCGAAGACTGGTGGACATCCTGCGCAAAAACGCTCTCAACCACCGATTTGTTTTTGATTGCGGAATCAGAAACCCTCAAATCACTCGCGGCTGATCCATTAAAGCTTGAGGAATTCATAGCGCCGTACGAAGGCCGATTCGTCTTCGTCCACGCGACACCGCGCGCCGTCGACGCCCCAACGAGCGTCTTCAACGCACCCTTAGAGAACCTGTCGAGCATCATCGCCATGACGCTCGCCGACGCCGCACCCTCTCCACCGACGTGTAACACGAGTATTTTGTCCTTGTAAAATAAACATAAGTACCGGTACAAATCACGACACGGTTCGTTGGCTCTACTCGAAACTTTACATCTACGCGCTTCTCTATCGTCGCGTCGCAATCGTGACAACGAGAAAGTCTCGCACTACGACGATGTGGGAGAAAAAGGCGCGAAGCGACGACGCGCATCGCGTACTCGGCGTTGGCGCGCGACGTGAAACCGCGCGGCGCGGTGGGAGATGGATAATAACTCCTGGATTATTGGTGTTGGTTGCTGTTTTCATGGCGTTCGCGGCGCGCGGCGCGCGAGCGTCGGACGTCGAGAGCGACGTGCGAGAAGAACACAGCAACAACATGCGCGCGTTGGTTTTCGGCATCAAATGCGGCGCGTGTAAGGCGGTCGTGACGGAAATCGCGAGCACGTTTGACGCCGTGGCGACCAAGCATAAGAAGGACGCCGGTCCAACGAATGTGTTCGGTTCGCGTTACGTGTCGCTGTTCCGAGACGCCTTCGCAAAAGAGATGGATAAAATGTGCTCGGTGAACGGGGCGATCGAACGAGATTGGGGATATAGCAAGCAAGGGGCGCAAAATATCATCACGACGTCAAAGGCGTTTGACCGTTTCGGCGCAAACTTGACTCAGGAGGAGGCGAGCACGATCCAAACTACGGTCTTTGGGTTGGGTTTATTCACTCGAAACGGAGACGAGCGCTACTTTTTCGATGGCCCGGCGGAGAGCGAGAGGAGAGAGAGCGAATACTTTTCACTCTTGTCCAACACGTTCGCTCGTCAAAATTTGAAAGAGGCGTGCCTCGCCGTATCCGAAAGCCTAGAGTTCGACGATGCGATCGACGAGGCTGTTGAGCGCATCGATGAGGGCTTTGATTACGGAATTCAATACAAGCTCTGTCTCGATCTCAACTATTGCAGAGTGAAGAACAAGCGAGGTAAGAGCAAGCCCGTGAAACGAACCGTCGATTCCGACGGTTCCGTCTCATACGGCGTGGACGACCACGATCAACCGAGCGTAGACGCGGACACTGCCGCCGAGTTGTAACACATATTTGGAGAATGCGCAAAATCTCAACCCGGGAACCACCCGTGAGCGCCCACGGCGCCGCGACGCGCGCGTTTCTGCTATTTCTAGTCCGACGTGGGGGGCAGTCGTTACTGTTTAACCATATACTTATGGTTTTTCCCGCGCTATCTAACGCTTCGAGACATTTCAGCGCCGAATGTAGCTGGACGAATCGACAATCAGCGCCGCAGCGCATGCGACGCGCCCTTCGCGAGTACTCCAAGATCGCGACAACTCATCTCAAGGCTAGTACCGCGTTCTCTCTCGCCCCCCGAACCGCGTCGACGAGTGTCAGCGCGTCAGTGGCGTCGAATCCAGGTCGTGTTCGGAGGGTGAATTGTCTCGAAAGCGATCGCAGGTTGAACGCCATGACGCGCGCGAGCACAATCGCAACCTCGCGGTCGTTCGCGTCGACGCGAACGCAGTCAGGATTAAAGGCGAGATGTGCCCGTCGAGTGCGCGTCGGCGCGCCGACGGTGCGCGCGGTGGGGGCGGACTATCACAATCACGGCGAAGATCGTCGAGGGTCGAATGAGTCTTTCGGTGGTTCGACGCAGCACCGCACTTACGCTATATCTCCCGCTTCGCAAGAGGCATCGTGGAAGGAGCACGATGATTCTTACGATTTCAGCGACGAAGATAGCGACGAAGATTTGGTTGGAGAGTACAAGGGCGCCGTACTCGTGCGAGCGAACGGGCAGAAAGGCCTCGCTACGACAAACAGAACAAACAACGGACGCATCGGAGGGAGCTGGAAGAAGGCTCTGGGTGATTTAGACTCGAAATCAAAGTTGACAGTGGGGAGCAACGGGTCGAACGACGCTACAGCTAATGGCGAGGATGAAATCGCGACCGGACTTCGAGACGAAGTGCAGACCGTCGAGACGGTTGAGGAGGCTCGACGCGTGCTCAAGATTTTACTCGACAACGTCGGCACCGAAGATCGACCGATGTATCACGCGTGCGATACCGAAGTTGCTTACATTGATGTTTCGGATCAAACGCCGGTAGGCCACGGGGTGGTGACGTGTTTCTCGGTGTTCATCGGGCCAGATGTAAACTTCGCTGCTCCTGGGGAGAGCAAACGAAGCCTCCTGTGGGTGGATACCTTGCGTGGAGGCGACGCGGTGTGGGACGTGTTCAAGGAGTACTTTGAAAATCCAAACGTTAAGAAGGTTTGGCACAATTACTCTTTCGATCGTCACGTCGTCGAGAATCACCACGGGATCAAACTCGCGGGATTCGCCGCCGACACGATGCACATGGCGCGTCTCTGGAATTCAAACCGCAAGCTGGACGGTGGCTACAGTCTCGAAGCTCTTTCATCGAGTGCTGATGCGATGAGCGAATGTGCGGAAATGCTCGGCGCGGGGGCCGAGATGATGCGAGCGAAGCGCGGTATGAAAAAGATTTTTGGCAAACCAAAGTTGAAGAAGGATGGTACGCCAGGGAAAACCATGATTCTTCCTCCGATTGAAGAAATCCAAGAAGATCCAGAGTCTCGTGACAGGTGGATTGAGTACTCTGCACTCGATGCACAGGCCACATGGTTCCTCCGAGAATCTTTGGAAGCGAAGCTGCGCGGTTTGTCGTGTGAAGCGTGCCCAATTCTGACTAGCAAACCGGGCTTTCGTAAATGCGTCACCTTGTGGGATTTTTACACCTTCTATCTCGCAGAGTTTGGTGAGTTACTGACTCAGATGGAAAGAAACGGATTGCTCGTCGACAAGGAGCACTTAGCGAACGCGGAACGTATGGCTATGGAGGATAAACGCAAGGCAGAAGACTACTTCAGAGACTGGGCTGCCGCAAAGTGCGAAGGCGCCAAGCTCATGAATGTGGGCTCTGGCTTGCAGATTCGTCAACTCCTTTTCGCCGGGGCAAAGAACAAGCGACGCGATAAACCTGGTGTTGAGTTGACTCGAGAGTTTACGCAAGAATCGACTGAATGGACGGAATGGGACGCTAACGGTCGCGAGGGTAAGGCGCCGAAGAAGACGATGAAGGTGCTTCTTCACGGCATCACCACCAAGCCGATTCAGGTTCAGACTTACACCGCCACGGGTCTACCTGCCGTCAGTAGTGTTGTACTCAGAGCTCTCGCCGGCAAACCCGGCGCAGCGCGTGCGATCATGGATAACTGGGACGCGCTCCCAGATGAGGAGAGGACAGAGGAAGCATTGAAGAAGGCGTGCGGCACGGCGTTCAGCGCATTTGGTGGAGGTCAAGAGGGCGTGCAAGCTTGCGCCGCTATCGATGCGCTCAACGACGTGGCGGCAATCGATACATTGCTGTCGAACTTCATCATTCCGCTTCAAGGTGATGACATTCGTGGACCGGAAGGACGCGTACACGGGGCTCTGAACATCAATACCGAGACGGGGAGACTTTCCGCGAGACGTCCTAGCTTACAAAACCAACCCGCACTCGAGAAGGATCGATACGGTATTCGCAAGGCGTTCACCGCCGCTCCAGGTAATACACTAGTCGTCGCTGATTACGGTCAGCTAGAGTTACGTTTGCTTGCACACATGGCTGACTGTAAATCCATGCAAGAAGCGTTCGAGGCGGGTGGCGATTTCCACAGTAGAACAGCTTTGGGAATGTACTCAAACATCAAGGATGCGATCCAAAAGGGTGAAGTCGTTCTTGAGTACGGTGATCAAGAGTCTGGACAAGACGAAGCAGACCGACCGGCACTCGTCAAGGATGTTTTCGCGAGTGAGCGTAGAAAAGCAAAGGTACTCAACTTCAGTATCGCGTACGGCAAGACAGCCCACGGACTCGCAAAGGATTGGGGTACTTCTCTCGAAGAAGCCGCCAACACCGTCGACTTATGGTACGCGGATCGACCCGAAGTCCGGGACTGGCAAGAAGTTCAAAAGAGCTTGGCGGTGGAGAAGAATCTCGTGCGCACCTTACTCGGTCGCGTGAGAAATTTACCCGACGCTTCTAGCAAGAATGAAGCCTTCAAGTCTCACGCACTGCGAGCGTCCATCAACACGCCGATTCAAGGCGGCGCCGCGGACATCGCCATGCTCGCCATGCTTCAAATCCACCGTTGTCCAAAGCTCAAGGCGCTCGGTTACAAGCTCCTGATGCAAATTCACGACGAAGTCATTTTAGAAGGACCGGAGGAGCACAAGGATGAGGCATTGGCGTTGACGAAATATCACATGGAGAATCCATTCCCAGGTCACGTCAACCTGCTCAACGTCGCCCTAGCCGTCGATGGTGACTATGCAAAGACGTGGTACGAAGCTAAGTAATCTTTGTGCCGCATGTAACACTACTTATTTTTAGATTTCACACAACCACAACAAAAGAAACCACTCGCCTCGCGTTTCGCGCTCCCGCTCCTTTTCTACTTTTGTGTCACTCAGTCTTCACTCCCCGCCGCCCGAGGTCCGGGCGCGTCGGCTTTGAGACCCCGCGAGCGCGCCATCAGGACGGAATGTCGGCGTTCGATGGCTACGGGCACACGTCCGGCGCCGATCCTTACGCAACGGCGCAGTCGCACGCGGCGTATGGCGTCGATCCGAACGCTGCCCCAGACGCAGGTCTCATAGGGTCCGAACTCGAACACCTGTCGCTCGTCGACGATCACTCCTCCCACGCGCTCGTCAACGATCTCCTCGATGATGATGATATTGATTACGATGACGATGAAGAATGCGACGACGCAGGCGCCGCGTCAGAGTTTGCTTGCGCGTATTGCGGCATCTCCAACACGAGTTGCGTGGCGCAATGCGTCAAGACGGGCAAGTGGTTCTGTAACGGTCGGTCGAATGGATTACCGGCGAGCTGCTTGATATATCACTGCGTTAAATCGAAGAGTAAAGAGGTCCGGTTACACGAGACCTCTCCGTTGGGTGATATGTTGTTGGAGTGTTACGTCACCGGGGAAACGAATGTGTTCAACCTCGGTTTCATTCCGTGTAAAGATGAAAACGTTGTCGTGTTGACGACTAGAGACGCCGCGCTTGGAAAGCCGGCGGAACTCAAAGAGTTGAATTTAGATTTATCACTGTGGGAGCCGCTCATACAGGACAAGGTTTTCTTACCGTGGTTGCTGCAGGTTCCTGAGAAGGGCGAGGCTCTTCGGGCGAGAAGAGTGGACACGGCAAAGGTAAACAAATTGGAGGAGTTGTGGAAGACAAAACCGGATGCCACGATCGATGAAATCGGGGAACACGATGCCGGCGAAGAACTACACCCCGTCGCACTCAAGTACGAAGATGCGTATCAGTACCAAAACATTTTCGGACCGTTAATCAAGGCTGAGGCGGATTACGACAAGGCTCAGAGAGAAAGCCAAACAAAGGATGGAGTCACGGTTCGTTGGGATGTTGGATTGAACAGGCGCAGAATAGCTTACTTTTGCTTTTCTGCAGAGGAAACGCTCTCTTCTGTGAATTTGGGAGACTCCCTGCAGTTGAGATTGATGATCCAGACGCCGAACGGTCCTCAGGCGTGGCAAGGCCAAGGTGTAGTCATCAAGTTTACGGCGCAAGAAGAAGTTGGGCTCGAGATGTACAGTAACGACGCGCCAATCGAATACACGACTGGATATAGTGTTGACTTTCTCTGGAAGGGAACCAGCTATGATCGCGCTCAACAGGCGCTCAAGTCTTTCGCACTTGATGACACGTCTTGCTCTGGGTACGTTTATCACAAGCTTCTCGGGCATCCCGTTGACGACCAGGAGCTCCAGGTTGACCTTGACAAGAAGCTCACGGCGCCTGGTCTTCCCGAACTGAACCAGAGTCAAATGAACGCCGTAAGAGAAGTTCTGAAGCGACCCCTTAGCTTGGTTCAAGGCCCTCCAGGTACCGGCAAAACGGTGACTTCAGCGACCATTGTGTACCATTTAGCACATCGCGGAAACGGACAAGTGATTGTCGTCGCTCCTTCAAACGTAGCCGTGGACCACTTGGCGGAAAAGATTGAAAAGACTGGACTCAAGGTCGTTCGTATTAGTAGCAGAAGTAGAGAGCATCTTTTTTCGTCAATCGAACACTTGACTTTACACAGCCAAGTGGCGAATGTCGGAGGGCCGACGCACAAGGCTTTCCAAAAGCTGCAACAGTTGAAGAATGAACTCGGTGAGTTGAGTGCGGGTGACGAAAAGAAGTATAGATTGGCGCAGAAAAAGCTTGAGCGAGAGATTCTGGAGAATGCGGACGTCATATGTACGACGGCTGTCGGTGCTGGGGATCCTCGTCTCGCCAACTTTCGTTTCCGTATGGTGCTCATCGATGAATCTACGCAGGCGACAGAACCAGAATGTCTGATCCCGATTGTCATGGGTGCTAAACAAGTCGTCATGGTCGGTGATCATCTGCAGCTAGGTCCAGTTGTCACTTGCAAACAGGCGCACAAGATGGGATTGGCGCAGTCTCTGTTCGAGCGCCTCATTGAGCTCGGCATCAAACCAATTAGGTTGCAGATTCAGTACCGCATGCACCCGTGTCTTTCTGAATTCCCGAGTAACATGTTCTACGATGGCGAGCTTCAGAACGGTGTTTCAGCGCACGAGCGAACGCTGACCGATGTTGACTTTCCGTGGCCGGTGCCTTCGAAACCGATGATGTTCTGGAGCCAGACGGGTCAGGAAGAAATGAGCGCGAGTGGGACGTCGTACCTTAATCGGGCCGAAGCTTCAGCGGTGGAAAAGTGTGTCACTCAGTTGCTAAACTCTGGCGTGAGCCCCGAACAGATTGGTGTCGTGACCCCTTACGAGGGCCAGCGCGCATACGTCGTCCAGCATATGACGCGCGTTGGCGTGCTTCATCCCCAACTGTACAAGGATATTCAAGTCGCTAGCGTCGATTCTTTCCAAGGTAAGGAGAAGGATTTCATCATCATGACGTGTGTCAGATCGAACGAAAAGTCTGGCATTGGATTCTTGAGCAGCCCAAGACGTTTGAACGTGGCCATCACTCGCGCTCGAAGCGGATTAATCATTGTCGGAAATCCGAAAGTCTTGAACAAGCAGCCGTTGTTCCACGACATGCTCGTGCACTTTAGAGAGAATAGTTGCCTCGTCGAAGGACCGTTGACTTCATTGAAGGAGTGCATGGTAGCCCTTCCTGAACCTTTTCAGGCTGTCAAAGATCCGTGGGCACACATGAAAAACAAGCGCGGCGGTCGCGGCGGTCGCGGCGGTCGCGGCGGCACAAACAACGAGTCCAACCAGCGCTTCGATTTCCCGAGTCACGGATCCGGTTACTGGTACGGCAGGTTCGGCGACTTTTACAAGGACACCGACGTACAATCTGAATCAGAATACTCATACGCCCAAAGCGAGGTTGGGAGCGAGTTTTCGTACCAACCACCCAGCGAAGCGGCGCCCGGGCGAGCTTACGAATACTAGACGTGTGAATGGAACACTTTTTAGACAACTCACAAAAACTCCTTCCTCCTTCAGATCATGCCATGCCGGTCCCACGGATCGTGCGCCTAAAGCACGAGCCGGCATCGCTGAAACAGGACGAAGCGATGCGCAAGGATTCATCGGCGTCCGAGTCGTGTTCCGGCTCTGAGCGTCGCGAGCGTTCGTTAAACTTGACCCGAGTCGAGGCAGCGACTTCCGGTAAAGTTCCCAACCTTTTCTGGCGCGCGGTCGACATAAATGACCTGCGCGACGCGGAAAACTTTGTCGCACTGCCGGATGTATCCAGAATTCGCCTCGCCGGTGCAAAGTCGTTCGCGTATGTTCGACAAGGCACTGAAGTTTGGGACGCACTCCACGACGGGAGACTCACGACTGGTATTCTGAAAGCGGCGTTGGGATTCAATGAAGAAAAGGTGAATAAAAGAGCCCTAGGACTCGGGTCTCGCGGCCACGGCGGACACAACGCAATCTTAAACGCGTGTCATCGGTTGAGGCGACCGAAGTGGATGGACGATGACGTGGACTCGGCATCGGCTGGAGCGGCGGAGGACTTCAACGCTTCTCAGTTGGAACTGTGTAACGCAGTCTCTTCAGAGAATATGGATACGGATGGTGATGAAGAGGAAGATGACGGCACTCGTATTGATGATGCGTCGATAGATTTGACTTCAAACGCTTCGGCGTTGGAAATTTTGCAAGCTTCCCTTTCTATGAAGGTGAAGACGAAAGCAAAGAAGGGGAAAGGCAAGAAGAAAGCAAGGAAAGGTGGGAAAAACAGCGGTGAGAGGAACCGAGCCGCGGGGCAAAACGCAGTTTCTATGACAAACATGCAATACTGTCGTGCTCTCGCTCGCGCAGGTGAGGGAGCTATACGTATGGCGTGGGGCTCTGCGCAAGAGGCGGCGACGTGTTGCTCGATCATGTGTCACTTTGCGGGATCAAAAGTCTACGAGGCGGGACTTTGCATGCTAGATGCGTCGGCACTTCCAAGCGATTGGAAAGTTGGACAGCTCCCTCCAGTAGGTGCCAGTCCGGATGGGATGATTAAGATGCCTAATGGCGAAAAGTTTGTCCTCGAAGTGAAGAACTCGTCGCCGTTTCGTCAAATGCCAGGTTCGTACATCGTTTCAGATAGAGATCCGTACGCCAAGCCACCTGCATACCATATGCCGCAGGTTCAACTGGAGATGATTTGCACCGGGACTCACTCTGCGTTGCTCGCCATGCAGAGCATGACTTTTGGTATTCGAATCTTTCGAATTGAGCGCGATGACGATTTCATCGCGCTGATGTTGAGGCGCGTGTCTCGATTGTACACATCCTTCGTTTTGAAAGATAGACATCCCCCCATGAACTGGGAAGTTAACTCCCCAGAGCACAGAGCTATGATCGGAGCGGCTATTCGTATCGCTCAGGATGCTACGATTTACGATCATATTCCCACAGGCCTCGTCCCCAATGACGGTTCCATACAAGTAGATGACGCCGCTTTTATCGCATAGCCATCTAGCTTTCGAGATGCAGGCAAGCGTTGAGAGAAACGTTAGAGGTTTTCCAGAGATTTAGCACACATTGTTTTAGCTTCAAGTTGATTGATTATCTAGCTACAAATTGTTCGTTAGCCTACAAAGCTCTGCTCTACAACGTACAGCGAGTTACAGCACATACTAGTTTTCTGGAGACGTTTCTGTCTCGTAATGTTGTCAAGTTAAAGGTCAACGCTCAAGCGTACGCGACTTGCACCGTGTCTGATTCATTCTCCGGATCGACATACTTTGAATTCGTCGCAGCAAGGAGAGAAACAACGGAGAGTGCGCTGAGAACTGCGAGAGTGACAAAAAGCGCCCCCCAACCATACTTTTCTGCGATGAGGGCAGTGAGCGCGCCTTGAAGCACTGCTCCAATGGAGCCCATACCGTTGACTACGCCAGCGGCCGTGCCCAGTACTTCCTGGCCGTAACCGGCTTGTTCGCAGCAATCTGCGACGGCAGTCGATCCAAGCATAGCGTCGGGTCCCGCGACTAAAAATCCAATCAGTCCCATGACGAGAGCGTTTGTAAGCATGCCCATGGTACATGCCAGTTGGTAACCGCCGATCGCAAAAGTCAACATGGCGCAACTGATCGCGCCTAGCATGGGTCTTCGCCCTGTGAAATACTTATCACCGATGACGCCACACGCCAATCCCCCAAGTACACCACCTAAGTCATACACACACGACAGATATCCCGCTATCGCCACCGGCATCTTGTACTCTTCCGAGAGGTAGAATGGTAACCAGAACAGCAGACAGTAACGGACAATCTTTACAAAGAAGTACGACACCATCAGCATCTTAAGTCTCGGGATGGCGAGGATTTCCATGAAGGACACTTGTTTTGACGCTGGTTCCGTGTCGGCTCTTTTCTTTGTGTTTTGCAAAGCCTCCTGCTTGTACGTCGTTGTTTGTAGCCATGGCGGGTCCAAGTTCATAAAGATCAGCATAATTGAGGTGCACACCGCAAATAAAGCTGGAAGACCGATCGCCGCTTTCCATCCTGCTCTGCCGAGTAGAAACGCGGCAGAAATGGTTGCCAGAGTGGCACCCACTTGTTGACTCGTTGCCCACACACCCATAGCCGTACCACGTTCTTTAGAAGCAAACCATGGGTTCAGCAACTTGACGTGCAATGGATACGACGCCGCTTGCGCTAAACCGTTCAACCCCCACAAAACCATGAGGACGTACGGTACAGAAATGAAGCCAAAAGCTAGGCAGCACACAGCCGAAACGAAACCCCCGGCGATGATTAAGTTTTTTGCGCCGAGTTTCTCGCCAAAGGCGGGCATGATGAATTGTCCGATTGCGTATGTCGCCAAGAATGCGCTGTCAATCAACCCCATGGTGCTCGTAGATAATCCAAGGGCCGCCTTGACAGGCGCCTTGACGACGCTAAACGGTTTGCGCACAAAATACGCACTTGAATACGATATGAACATCCCCGCCAAAGTTTTCCGTTGAAGGGCTTCAACTTCTGCCCGAGGGAACTCTTCCTCAACCACGGTACCGGGCTTACACTCTTCCCCGTTCTCTTCCCAAACGCATTCCTCGTCCTCAGTCGGAAACGTGTACAGCACCGCCTGAGCCACCGCGCCTCCAGCGTCGTCTGGGTCCACTTTGCTAACCTCCGTCGACTCGACGCCATCCCTGTCGGCGCCAATATTGTCTGAAATTGCCCACAGAACCGTCCCCGTGCGATCCCGATCTCTGCGCGGCGTCTGGCGCGCGCATAGCGCGACCGCAGCACGAGCGTTGTTTCCTCCAACGATTACTGCGCTGTCGCGTCGAACTTCGCGCCGGCGCGTCGGTGCCGCGCGCGTCAACGCCGAATTGGACAGTACACAAGTCACGAAGCGCATCGTTGCGCACGAGTGGCGCCCGTCCGGCGCGTTGAAACTCTTCGGTGTCACTTGTGACGAGTCGACGCCGTCGCTGGGGTTTGTTTTTCTTTTGAGTTGGGATAAGGCCTTATCATAAGGCTGGCTGTTGGGATGAAAGTCTTGCGCGTGGACGGTAGTGTGTTTCAATTCGATTACATACTGGACGAACGATACTAGTGCGAAAGATGTCATCCGAATCGCGGTTTCGGGATTGCGGCGCCGGAGCGTGTGCGAGGAATGCTGCCTTCGTTGCTTTGCGCGGCCGAAGCTCCTCTCGCATTCGGGAGTGGTTGTTGTTGCTGTTGGCCCGGGACAGGTTGTGGCCCGGGATGCCGCTGCATGGGCGGAATAGAGAACAACGGCGACGCAGGCGGCCGAGACGCGTCGCCCATCATCGACATGCCCGCGAAGAAGGATCTCGAAAGCTCATCGACGCCTCCATGTGAAGCGTCTGTCTGTGTCGGCCGAGGCGGTTCGGCGAAGAGACCGCCGCCACCAGATGCGATGCTCGAGAATATGCCCCCGCCCAAACCATTACCGAACGAAGGCCCGGTTTGTTGCGGTGGTAGTGCCCCGGCGAAAGGCTGCTGTTGCTGCTGTTGTGGCGGTCGTTGCTGAGACGCGCCGAAACCGGGGGGCATCGCTCGCGCTGGCTGCTGTGAGAATATCGGGGTTGCGACTGGTACTTGACCGCCTTGATCACCCTGTCGCATCTTCATTTGGGCTTGTTCCATGCGCAAAATCTCTTGCTGGCGTTGCAAGAGTAACAGCTGTTGCTCGCTCATCTGTGGTCGCTGTTGCGCTTCGGCTTGCGCTTGTCGCTGGCGACTCAGCATTGCCAAAAGCTCCTCGGCAGAAGCACCAGGAGGCGGGACTTGTCTCATCAGCATTTCCATCATCGCATTAGGAGTGATTGACTGTTGATTGAGTTGCTGCGTCGCGCCTGTTGTTGGTCGCGGCCCTGGCGGGGGAGCTGCCATCTTGCTCATAGCCTGCGGCGGCGCAAATCTGGAAAATACTTCCGCCGGTACGCTCTTATCGCCGAGCAACGAAATCAGCGATCGCATGAACGCTGCGTTATCCTTGGCATGAAGCATTCTGTGTATTTCCGAGCAAGCAGCCGGAAAAGCGTTCAACACGTAATCTCGCGTTCTCATTTGTACCGCTCGTGCGACGTTATCGCCGGCGGCGAACGGGTCTTCGACGCCGAGCGGATACTTGAACGCCTGCCAAGAGCTACCTATGACGAACGTACCGTGATACGTCGAAGCGTTCAACGCATTCTTGAAAATGTCTTTTATCGCGCACAGCTGAGAGAAGAAGCTGACGAAAAGTTCAGCTAACGTCTCACTGTTGTCCTTACCGTAACCGACAAATTTATTCGCTCTGTACTTGACTGCAGCGACATCTCTAGAGGCATCGCTCACAACACGAGCCTTGCTAACTTTCCACGTGTCAAATTGATCATCTTCCGAGTTCTGATGCTCTTTCAATTCACGTTTTTCGGACTCTATCAGATCTGGACGTGGAATCGTGAGGAGCATCGTCGGCGGCAGGATTGGTATCTTCCTTCGCTGCAGGTGGTGCATACACAGCAAACAAAGCGAGTAAGAGTTGAATGTCCCCTCCATAGCGTTGTTGACATCGTAATGCTTTGCCCAAAGTTTGATGAGAAAAACGAGATCACGGTAGCGCTGATCGATGTCTGCCACCACACCCAACACGGCGCTCTTGTACACGCCATCATTTTCAATGCAAACGTCGCACGCCACACCGGTGTGCGGGTCTTTGAACTTGATGAGCGGTACGCGAGCCTTTGAAATAAGCTGCACGTCTCTATAGCTTCTATAGCGCAGCTCAGACGCAACTTTTCTCAAAAGTTGCGCGCGTTTGGTTCTCCCTTGTCGTTGCTGTCTCCTAGCGCGCACCCCTCCTCGCTGCGAACGACGCGCCTGAGCCTCCTCTCGCTCGTCATACCACGGGCCATTCTTATCTATCTGCAACGAAATGTCTATGTCGCTCCCGGCTGAGTGAAACGCGCTCACATACGACCCAAACGGCGCCACGCGTACGCCCTCGAACCGCGTCGAAATCATCGACTTAAACTTGTTCATCAACGCCTGGCGCTTCGCATCATCCTGGGGCGTCGTCTTCAACGAATCAACTATCCTACGAAGCTCTCCGTCCAACCTCGACATCGCCTCCGCCGTCGGTCTCTCGCTAGCTTCACCTTTGTCTGCAAACGTTCCGTCCTCTCTCGTCGTCACGCGCTCGTCCGCCAACGCCAACCTTTCAGAAACCCTCCTCAGCACATCTTTCGGCGACACGTACTCCCTCGGATCTCGCTCCTCTTCCTCTCGCTCCTCCTCTTCGTGCTCTTCCTCCTCCTCCCCGTGATCCTCTTCCTCCTCCTCCTCCTCATCGTCTCTTCGTCCACCGTTCCTCGTTCGCAACATGTTGCTTTGCTCAGCGAATCCAGGCAGAGTCCGTCGCTCTTTCACCCTCACAGGCGCTCAGAGACACCCAAAACGCCGACCCGTCGCGGACAGGCTCGTCTGAGAACGCACCCGAACACGCTCTTGCGCGCGCTCCGTCGCCTCGTCGCCCTATGTCGCGCCTCAAGCGCTCGCCGTCGATCTCGCGAAACACCGATTTTCATATTGTGACTCCCAAGTATCTATCATTACGAATTCGCCATCCTCAGTTCACCCACGTAGGTCCTCCACGATACATAAAACTTTGGCCTTTTAAAACCACAGTACTTTCACAAAAACGGGTGACGTCATCACGATCACCCACATGCACACATGCTTGATTTTACCCCACAATACAGAGGGCCTCCCGCACACCTCGCGCGACCGCCGCGCGCTCGACGTCACACGCGCGCGCGGACTACACGACCGACGACGACGACGAAAATGAACACCACGTGCGCGAGAGCGACGACGACGATCGCGACGAACGCGGTTCGCGGCAAGAACTCCACGCGACGCGCGTCGCGCGCGACGACGACGCGTGCGAGAGCGGCAAAGATTGAAAAGGTACGGTGTCGTGGGTGACGTCGCGCGTTTCGGGTTCTCTCGCGCGTTGTGGTTGACCGCCGGTGCGGTCCCCCAATGCGATCGAACAGCGATGAGGGGCGGTGAAACGCGTCGATGAATTTTTATTTGCGATGGCTCGGGCGTTCACGCGTTCGATGGCGCATCGCGGCGGTCGCGGGATGAGTGGGAAGGATGAAAAGATGGGATCGGGGTTGGCGCGGGGGTGCCGCTCGAGCGTGCCGTGTGACCAACTCCTGCGTCGTTCTTTCCACGACGACGCGAATGTAACGAAGACTCGAGAACGTCTCGGTGATTGATTTGGATGAACGACAACTGACGGTTTTCGGTGTTTTTGTCCCGCGCGCACAGGATGGTGAGACGACGGCCAACGTCGCGGCGACGCTCGCGGCTTTTGCCGCCCTGGGCAACCTCGCGCTTGCCGATGCGGCCAAGGCTGATTTTGGTCTCGCCCCGGCGGAACCGACCGAAGCGGTGTCTGCGCAGCAAACGAGCGGCCAGTCTGTGTTCGCTGAAGCGTCCCAGGCGGCTCCGGCTGTGTCCGCGGACGCACTTCCGGAAGGAAACAACTGGCGTTACAGCGAGTTTATCAAAGCCGTTATGAGTGGTAAGGTTGAGCGTGTGCGTTTCAGCAAGGATGGATCTGCGTTGCAGCTCACCGCGGTCGATGGTCGACGTGCGACTGTTGTATTGCCGAACGACCCGGAACTCGTCGACATCTTGGCTAAGAATGGCGTCGATATCTCCGTCAGTGAAGGCGAGCAACAGGGCAACGTCGCGTCTTTGATCGGCAACTTGCTTTTCCCGCTCGTTGCCTTTGGCGGCTTGTTCTTCCTCTTCCGCCGAGCTCAAGGCGGTGAAGGTATGGGTGGTATGGGCGGTATGGGCGGTGGTCCTATGGACTTCGGCAAGTCCAAGTCCAAGTTCCAAGAAGTTCCGGAAACGGGCGTCACTTTTGCCGACGTCGCCGGCGTCGAAGGCGCCAAGCTCGAACTCCAAGAAGTCGTTGACTTTTTGAAGAACCCGGACAAGTACACCGCGCTCGGCGCCAAGATCCCGAAGGGTTGCCTTCTCGTCGGTCCGCCGGGTACCGGTAAGACTTTGATCGCCAAGGCGGTCGCTGGTGAAGCTGGCGTACCGTTCTTCTCTTGCGCCGCGTCTGAGTTCGTCGAACTCTTCGTCGGTGTCGGCGCTTCCCGCGTCCGTGACTTGTTCGAAAAGGCTAAGGCTAAGGCTCCGTGCATCATCTTCATCGATGAAATTGACGCTGTTGGTCGCCAACGTGGCTCCGGTATGGGAGGTGGTAACGATGAACGTGAACAAACGATCAACCAGCTCCTGACCGAGATGGATGGTTTTGAAGGTAACACGGGCGTCATCGTCCTCGCCGCTACCAACAGACCGGATGTCCTCGATAGCGCCCTTCTTCGCCCGGGCCGCTTCGATCGCCAAGTGACTGTTGACCGTCCGGACGTTGCCGGTCGCATTCGCATTCTCAAGGTTCACGCCCGTGGCAAGACTTTGGCCAAGGATGTCGACTTTGACAAGATTGCCCGCAGAACTCCGGGCTTCACTGGTGCCGATTTGGAGAACCTCATGAACGAGTCTGCGATTCTCGCCGCTCGCCGTGAACTCACCGAAATTTCCAAGGAAGAGATCGCCGATGCCCTCGAGCGTATCATCGCCGGTGCCGCCAAGGAAGGTGCCGTCATGTCTGAAAAGAAGAAGCGACTTGTCGCCTACCACGAAGCCGGCCACGCCCTCGTCGGCGCCCTCATGCCGGATTATGATGCCGTCACCAAGATTTCCATCGTGCCGCGCGGTAACGCTGGTGGTTTGACTTTCTTCGCGCCGTCCGAAGAGCGCCTCGAGTCTGGTCTCTACTCTAGAACCTACCTTGAGAACCAAATGGCTGTCGCCATGGGTGGTCGTGTCGCCGAAGAGCTCATCTTTGGCGAGGAGGACGTCACCACTGGCGCTTCTGGTGATTTCCAGCAAGTCACGCGCACGGCGCGCATGATGGTTGAACAAATGGGTTTCTCTAAGAAGATTGGCCAAATCGCCCTCAAGTCTGGCGGTGGTAACAACTTCCTCGGGAACGACCTCGGTCGCTCTGCGGATTACTCCGCTGCCACCGCCGACGTCGTTGATGAAGAGGTCAAGTCTTTGGTCACCGCGGCTTACCGCAGAGCCAAGGATTTGGTCCAACTGAACATTGATGTCCTTCACTCCGTCGCCGAAGTGTTGATGGAGAAGGAGAACATCGACGGGGAAGAGTTTGAGCGCATCATGCTCGGCGCCAAGTCTGAGCTTTACCTCAAGCAAGACGAGCCGAGCGTCAAGGTGCCTTACATGAGTTAAGCGAACAACGTAGGCGGCGCCGCGCGGCAAACCCGTTAGATGTGTATCTCTAGTTTACAAATTGTAGTCAAGAAAGCTCAATTGAACTCTCAAATCAAATCAAAATCTCTACCTTTTACGGTAGCGATGAAATATTACCGCTCCCTCCGCTTCCTCTTTCCCGCCCTAAAATAAAAACAAACAACCACCTCACCGTCCACCCACGCGTCGACTTTTCCCCGGAAACTTCCCGCTCGACGACCTCCCCGCGCCCTTCCCCCCTCGACCGCTCCCGCTCCGCCGCGTCGCGTTCACCAAATCGTTCCGCGCCCGTCTCAAAAACCTCCTCACGGATGCCAACACGTCCACGCCGTGGTGCCTCTTGAAGTGTTCATTCACCAGTTTCCCGAGGCAAAACATCAACCCAGCCTTTGCGATCGCGTCCGGGCTCACCGCCGCCCGTTTCCCCGACCGTCCGAGCGTCGGCGCGCCCGTCGCTCGGTCGAATTCACGCCCGAGCGAGCCCGCCGAGCGCGAACGTTTCGTCGGCATCGGGTCCGCTCGTCCGCGTCGTTATGACGGTTCACGAACCTTCCTTGAGTCGGTGGGTAGGTCGGTGAAAATTGGCGCGAGGCGAAAGACGCGCATTCGAGCGCGGCGGTTCGTATGCATACTGGCATTGGTAATCGTACAGTACGTCGTGCGGTATCACAACAAACAACAAACAAAAGAATCAGCGAATCGGAAACAAAAACATGTGGGAATCACGCGTCGCCGAACGCACGCAGTGTTCGGTCGGTCGTGATGTGGAAGTGCAGCCGCGGGCCGTGGCCGTGCGCGTGTCGGTCTCTGACGCGACGCCGCTGTCCCTCCCGCGCCGCCGCCGCCCGCTCGGCGCCGCCGGCGTCTCCCATTGGCGCGAGGGAATAACTCGGGTACAACGTCAAAACATGCACTAGATGATGCAAAGGCGCGGTCAGTTGCACCGCAGCGTTGAGCGGTCCCGTGCAAAGCGCGAGCAACGCCTGCCCGACGCGTCGAAGCGGACGCCGATCCGCCACGCGCCAACCCTCTCCATCGAACGATGGCGTCGCCAGCATATCAATTCCTGTTCCACTCATTCCCACCATGACGTAAAGTAAAACAAAAAGACTGTGCGTCCACTCGCACGCGTTGCTAAACCGCGCCAACGCCCGCAAAATTTGGTTACCTTTACGAATCTCTCGTCTCGCCCAAATTCTCACCTCGGCGCACGAAACCAACGGCAAAAGCTGCGCCGCCCGCGTCAGCGGCTCCGTCTCTTCCCCGGGCAGCGCGGTGTTCATCATCATCTGCAACCACACTCGTCCGTACTGCGCCACGCGATCGTCCGCCCCAGGCGCGAACCATTGACCCAACCTCTGCAACGCAGGCGCCTTTGGCAACGTAAACGTCTCCCCGCACACCCGACACGCACTCTCCTCCGTCCCGTGGCTCTGCAGCGAAACTTTTTGCCAACGCCGAAGACACTCGACGTGTACGTACCCCGCCGTGCCCGCGCACGCGCACGGACTCACGAGGTCCCCGCGCTCTTCAAAGCAAAACCGACAACACGGAGCGTCCGAGGGCGCCTCGTCGTCGCGGGCGTCCTCGACTAGACCCGTCGCGTCCTCCGTCGTTGTCCCCGCGCCCGACGTCGAAGCTGCATGACCACTACCACCAACACCCGCGCGCGAAGTCACGTTCGAGACCGCATTTTCGGCGCCGTCGCCGCTTTCGCGTCCTCTGCGTCGTCGTTCGTCGTCGACGGGTCTCGCGAGACTGAAAAAGTCGTCCGAGTCACCTTCGTCGAGCGCACCGCCGTCGTTCTCGTCGTCGTCGTCGTCGTCGTCGTCACCATCGACGTACTCGGGCGCATCGATATCGTCGCGCCGTCGTCGCACCGCGATCGATCGCGCGACGAAGACGCCTGACGCGAGGATCGGCGCGAGCGAGAGCATTTGGACAGAGAGACGCGCTGCACTCTGCGGCGCGACCGCACGTCGCCTCGTTGGCCGTCTTGACTAGCTCGCGACGCGCGGGATGCGCCCGCGACGCGCGAAACGCGTCGTGGTTATTTTATTCTTGGCGTGGATGACGCTCGGTGTCGAGGTGCGTCGTCGCGTCGCACGCGCGAGATTTCGACGCGTCGTGTGTTCCAACCGTTTTATGAGTGCGATGCGGCTTCGAATGAATGTCGAGCGCGGTTCGACGCCGACGACGACGCGTGCGCGCATGGACGACTGACTGAATGATAATGACGACTGCTTGATTTTCGTGGTCACCGGACGCAGGCGGTGAAACCACACCAACGCCGGAAACAACGCGCGGCGAGAGCCAACACGGTCGATCGAGAGCTCGGGGCCAAACGAGAACAGTGCGTGACGACTGTTCGGGAGAGTTGGGGTGGGTGTGACGACCCGGATGACCCGATGACGTTTGAGAATTGCGTCATGCGGTGTTCGAGCGCGAGCTGTTACGATAGGGTGTATGCGGAGGATCCATTGGAGGAGGGAGAGGTGGATACGGATAGAGGACGCGAGTACAGAAAGTGCGCTCGGGAGGAACTCAGAAGACTTCGGGGGTATCAATCTTACGACGGGTGAGGCGCCATAGTAGCGTTAGAGTGACTGTAGAAGACGAGAGAGAAAACCTCTCGTGCACGATCGATTGTAGTAGCTAAAAACGGGTAGAAAATTCAGAAAATTACAAATTCTCGGCGCGCGCGCTCGTCGTAGACATGTTGCTTACTTTTGTTCCACTTCAGCCGTCTCTGGCGCGTCATCCGCCGCGAAGACACCCTTTTGGGCGTACACAGCCGCCATGAGCAACACATCCGCGGTGAATACCCCGGCGAACGACTTCCAAACGAAAGGAATGAGCACGTTAACGAGCGGGATGGCTACGAAGAGCAAGTTGAGCGCGTCCTTTTCCTTAGCCGCGCAGTCGCGCGCCCGAAGGCTGGGCACCGTGAACATCCACACGCTCCACATCCCCATCAACCTCGCGATCGACGGTTCATCCGACGGCCAGATAACGTTATACGCCAGGAGCCCACCGACGACGATGGCCAAGTACGCCTGCACTTCAAACACCGTGTACAAGACGCTACCCTTGTATGCCGGGTTCTTCTTCGCCGTGCTCGACCTGGGCGCGAACGTCGTGGCCGTCTTCTTGGCAAACTTGCTCAAATTACGCTCCAAATCCGCATCAGAGATACTCGTCGTCGACGTCGTCGTCGTCGTCGCCGCCGATTCTTCCTCTTCCGTCGTCGCCTTGGTCCACGCGAAACGCTTCCTCTTATCCACCGTCACACTCTTCACCATCTTCGTCGACGACGGTCCTCTCGTCAGTCTTCCATTCACCGCCGCACGTCGAACTGTTCCTCTGGTCGTCATCGTCGCCGTCGTCGTCGTCGTCATCGTCGTCATCGCCATCGTCGTCGTCGTGAGTCGGCGTTCTCGTGTGCCGCCGTCGTCCACGCGCGCTCGGTCTCGCTCGCACGTCTTCACCGCGAGTGAGTAACCAAAACCCATAATGGATTCAATCGTGATAGATTTGTGATTTTGGTTGTTTTGTTGTTTCCTGTTCAAGGATGCGTGTTGTTGGACGACAGTGTCGGACGCGCGCGACGCTTGACGACGGGAGACGAAGATTGCGCGCGAAAGAAAATGGTGCGTTGCGTGTTTTTGTGTGCGCGCGCGCGTCGTGACGCGGTTGGTTGGTTGTCACTCGGTCGACGAGTGAACTGATCGATCGATCGATCGACTGGATTGATTCTCGCCTCAATTCTGTTGAGACTCCCCTCTTCAAACATCTGGAAACAGCGGGTGAGGCGACGGATCGAGTGATCGACTGAATTGCGTGTGTGTTCGATGTTGTTTTCCGCGTCGCGTTCGCAGAGTTCAGCGGTGAAGGATGGATCGAAGGACCCGACGCTCGTGGACGTCGAGTTGACGCCGAGCGAATGGAAAAAGCGGTCAAACAGACGAGAGGCGTTTAGGGAACACTTGGAGAAGACGCACGCGGAGAAGGAGCTGATTTCGGCGTTCGCGACAATGTATAGAATGAATGATAGACCAAAGGATCCTTTGCAGTGGTTGTTGGATTACTTTGAGCGCGATCAGAGGGAACACATTCGTCGGGCAGAGGAAACGGCGGAGGAGTACAAACGAGAGCTCAACCGGGTGGAAAAGGAACGCGACGACGCGATAAACAAGGTGAATAGGTTGTCGGACGAGGTGAGAGGGTTGCAGCATCAGTTGAAGGAGATGAGAGAGGGACAGAATAGACGCGTGGTCGGGGTGTACGGAGAAGAGGGTGGAAATTCTTTGCCAATCAGTCCAAAAGTGCGCGACGCGTCGGCGGCGGCCGAAACCAAGGAGGAGAAGGAGAAGGAGAAAAAGTCAAAAAAAGAGAAAAAGGAAAAGAAGGAGAAGAAGGAAAAAAAGGAAAAGAAGGAAAAGAAGGAGAAGCGCGCGTCCTTGTCTGACTCGGAATTCTTCGGCGTGCCGAGTGGGTCGGAGTCGAACGCGAAACGTACGTTGCGAGACGTCATGTAATGTGTAATAAATGAAACGAAATGCGTTGCTCATTACACCAGAGGCGAGCTCGTCGCGGGAACGTCCAAACACTGGCAACCGCCTCGCATACCGTTGCCGCCGCATGCGCAACAGTTACCTCCCGTGTCGAAACACCCCACAGCTTCGCCACATCCACCATTGTTGCAGCCGCAAGTCGTCGGCGTTCCTTCGCATAGAATACCGTTGGACGTGTACTCGCACATTCGCGCCGGGTCGTTCAAGTTTGGATCGACGCACGTCTGACACGCCAAGGCGCAGTTGCTATTTCCGCATCCACCGCAAACGCCATACGCCTGGTTGTTATCGCAGCTAGTATCGATGAATCGGCAAATCGGCTCCAAGCATTGTTCCGCACACGCGTACCCGTTGAGTGTCCCGTCGACGATGACTGGACAGCAAAAGAAATTTTCTTCGCAACAGACTCCCGAGCAACAAAATCTGTTCGCCCCGCATGAAGTCAAATCCGACATGTCAGCGCAGGTTTCACCCGGCTCACACGGGTCGTCGCTGCAGAAGCGCTGGTCCATCATTCCGTCCCAGCAACAGTATTGCCCCGGGGCGCACGCGACGCCGTGGCAGCACATCGTGTTCTGCGTGACGGCGCCGATGGGAGTGTGGAAATCCGAGCCCGCAGGGCAATCGGGGCAGTGGGGCTCGGGACAGGACGCGCCCGGAATGCCCGTATCAATGCACGCGTACACCGGCGGCGTGTACTCCTCGAGCTGACAACACTGCACCGTATCGGACTTTTGACAGCACGTTTCGCCACAGCAAATACGCTCTGGGTCCGAATTGCACGGCGTGCCAACGCTGTCTGGGCTGCATTCCGGAGGCGGTGACGGGCAATGAAAGCCGTCGTCGTCGACACAGATGGTATATTGCAAGATATCCACGTAGCAGCAAGACTGTCCGTCCGGACAGACGTAATCGCCCGCGGGATCGCAGTAATCCGCGCAATCGATCGCCTTGTCGACGCACACGTTGTAGTCTTGCGAGCGATTTCTGCGCTTACAGCAAAACTGGTCCATTCGACATTGTGCCGTATCGTGGCTGCGCTCAAACGGATTAATACTTCGATCACACGATGGAATGCACTCGCTTAGATCAGCGACGCAGGAATTGTGAAAGTTTCCATAGAAATTGACACCCGCGTCGCAGCAATAAGGACCTTCGTTGAGATGGAACCTCGATTGACAATCATCGTCCGTAGAACAATCGAAGTATCGCCGCTGCGTTACAAAGATGAAATCAAGCCACCACTGCGGCGCCGTCGGGCGCTCTTCATTCCGACTCAAGCGCGCGCGACCCGTTTGCGGATCACTCACGCCGTATTCGGATGCGTACTCGCGAGCGCGCAAGTAAAATTCCACACCGACTTCGTCGACTTCAATGTCCACTCTTGCTTCCAACGGAATCGAGCTCGAATGCCCAGATCGCCGTCGACGATCGTTCGCTGGCTCTAAAAAGTACGGCGCGATCCATTCAATGTCGACATCGCCCGCGCGAGCTCTCCCAGTCATGAATTCCTCGTGGACTCGGATGAGAAATGCCTCGACATCATCGATGCGATACTGTGCATCGTCCAATTGAATCGGTTCTTCTTGTCTCGGTCTGTAATCGCGCGATTGACGGGCTCGAGCGTCCTGCGCGGCGACGCAGGGCGCGGAGGCGATGAACACGGCGAGCACCGCGAGCTTGAGGCGACGCTTCATTCGTGCGATGCGTTATGACGTGCGTTTTTTCATCAGTCAAAGTGTGGTATTGTTGAATTGTCAACGGCGGAGCAATCTAAAAACTAACGCATTACTATCAATGGTAAATGTAAGACGTGCTACGTGTACAGCGAGTCCGCGAAGACGATTCCGTGACGCAGACACTCTGCGCCCTTTTCAAACTTTTCAGCGAGCTCAGTATCGCCTACGGCGATGCAGGCGCGGTGAAGCTCCATCATGAGTTCGTCGAGACGACGCATCGCTCGGATAATTGTACCCTCAAAAAGGTCAGTCTTTTTGACGATTTCGCTAAAGGGCTCACCTTTGGCCCAGCAATAGACTATTTCAACCATGGTTGGCTTGAAGGACTCGACGAAATCTTCAACATCAATCTCTATTCTGCACTCCTTTTGTACGCTGGCAATTTCTCTCGCCGCATCTTGAAGCGCCCTGAGAGGTTTGGCCAAAGCCTTGGCAGACTTGTCCAGAGACGTCGTGTTGCTCTTTTCGACGGGCATGAAACACGAAGCGAGCGCCACGAGCTCGTGTGGGTTGAGCCCATGAAATACTCCGTTAAACATGAGCTCCGTGACTAAAAGCTCATCCGCCGTGTCGATTTCGCAGGCGGCTCTTCCCTTGGTAAGTACAACGCCTTCCTTATCCACGTGGCCGAGCTTTTTCAACACTTTACTTCTCGCCTTCAAGTCATCGCGAAACTTTGTGAGCTCACTCGATTGGATCTTTTCCTTGAGTTCCGCTGCCGTGGCGAGGAGATTTGACTTTTGTTCAAAAACGTCAATCTTCGCCGTCAGGTCACTATTCTTTTGCGCGTCGGCTTCGCTGTAGAGCGAATGCGATTGAAACTTTTTCCGCAGCGCCCCGAGAGACTTGTAAGTTTGGATAAACTTGACGTCAGCGATGCCCATGTCTTCGACGGGATCAATCAAGGGAATACTTTGTCCTTTTGCCTTGAGCTTTTGCGTCACGGTTTCGACGGCGAGCCAAACCGATTCTCGAGCCTGCGGTGTTCTCAAATCATCCGGCAACGTCAGGCGCATCGCGCTGATCGCGTCAACCAAGTGAATTCCCACTGGAACAATTTCTGTGGAGTTACATTTCGCTTCCTTCTCCGAGGCTGGGACGAGATTACCCTCGGAGGCTCCCGGGCCGCACCTGAGCAAGCAGTCGAGTACATGAACAGTCGCGCCTTGCGCGTCCTTGATTGGGAGAACGTGCACGACGACTCCCCAGCCCCAGTTCGTATCGCCGTCGCGAATGCGAACGAGACGCCCGGCGGAAAAGAATCGCAAACACAACGACGGCTCTAGCATGGTTCGCATCACGGACTGCTCAGCCTGGCGATACTCGCGACGAAGCGTAATGTACTCTTGAATCTCGTCGCTCCCGACGGCTTTAATCTTTGACGCCTGCTCCTGCACTTCCGCGAGTTGGGCCTTCATCTCGGGAACCTGCTTTGCGTGTTGGAACTGGTGGAAAGATCGCGCGATGACGTACTCCGCGTCTACAGTTCCCGTCGCTCTCTTGAGCAAGTTCAAGATGCTGTAATAACTGAGCTTGAACTCAGAGTTCAGCGGCTGCGGTTTGCCGAGGATCATCTCCTTCATCGAATGTTCCTCCATGCGCTCGTCACACATCACGATGCATATTCCTCTGTCATCCTTACCGCGTCGACCCGCGCGCCCGGACATTTGTGTGTATTCGCCCGGCGCGAGAACGCGCATGTCCGTCCCGTCAAACTTTTTCACCGCCGTGAAGATCACCGTCCTCGCGGGCATGTTGAGACCCATTGCAAACGTCTCCGTCGCGAAAAGGCACTTGATGAGAGACTCACCGAACAGAATCTCGATGAGTTCCTTGAGAACTGGAAGCAAGCCACTGTGATGGATACCTATGCCTGCTTCGAGAAGCGGCAGAATGGCTTGCACCGCCGTCAATTGTCGATCCTCTTCGGAAAGGTTGAGAAGCGCCGCATTGTAGACTTCGCGAATCTGTTCAGCCTCTTCGGGGGTGTTAAAGTTCAACTTTGCCACAGAACGTGCGTATTCTTCGCACTCTCTTCTGCTAAAGCTAAAGACGATGACGGGGAAGAATGTCTTTTCTTTCACCATGCGAACGATGCGCAAAATATCTGCGTCGCCCATGGGACCTCCTCCTCGTTCACCACCCCGACCTCTACCACCGCCTCGCCCACGACCTCTGCCCCCACCTCTACCGCTGCCTCCACCGCTCCCACCACTACGTTCGGCACCCGCTGCTATCGCTTGCTGCAACCGCGCAAAGTTTTCCGACTTGAACTGACTCTGTTCGTTGACGACCAAGTGCAATCCACTCCCGCCTTTTGGAAATGCGTAGTGCTGCAACGGAGTCGGTCTGTGATCAGTGTACACCACGTGGCACGGGTGACTGTGTAAACTCGTCACCCACTGCGCAAACTCGAGCGCGTTCGGAAGCGTCGCGCTCAAAAACACCAGTCTCGCATCCTTCGGCGCGAAAATGATGGATTCCTCCCATACCACCCCGCGCTCTCTGTCTCGCATGTAGTGCACCTCATCAAAAATGATCCACTTCACCTCACGAATAACATCACCCCCTCTGTACAACATCGATCTCAACACTTCCGTCGTCATCACTATGCACGTACTGTTTGGATTAATTGATGCGTCTCCTGTCATCAAACCGACGTCTCCAAACTCTTCGCTCAACTCTCGAAACTTTTGATTACTCAACGCCTTGAGAGGCGACGTGTAAATCACCCGCTGTTTATCCCTAAACGCCATCGCGATGGCGTACTCCGCAACAACCGTTTTCCCCGCGGACGTGTGCGCCGCAACGAGGACGCTTTCGTTTCTTTCCAACACCGCCGTCGCCGTCTTTTGAAACGCGTCCAGTTCAAACGGGTACGCCTTGGCTGGCATACCGTCGTACGCCGGCGCTCTCAGCGCGTCCACGTCCCCTTTCCAATCCTTCGGTGTCGCCACTTCGTGCACGCAGGACGTTCGAGACGACGTCAACCGCGTCGGTCCCCCTTCACCGTCCGTCGGGGCCGCCGCCGCCGCCGCAACGATGCTTTGAAAACCATCGGCATCGGCTTTAACGTTGTCGTCGTCATCGCGTCGACGTTTACGCGCAGCCTCCCTCGCGGCTTCCGAGTGCGCCGAGACGGTCGAGTTCGCCGTGTCGAGCATCGGGGACGAACCCAGTCGAACCGAAGCTCGAACCCCGGTCGGACGCTAACGCGAACGGTGCGTCGAGCACTGAGGAAAAAGTGCTCAAAGAGTTGAGACTTCTTCAGTCGACGACGTTTCCGATCGGCGATCACCGACGGAACGGACCGGAACGCGGCGCGAGATTGACCGCACGGCGCGATGTCGCGCGCGGACGCTTCCTCCTCGTCCTCCTCGTCCTCGGATGATGATTCGGACGTGGAGGTGTTTGCCAACGGCTTGGCATTCAAGCGCGCAGCGTCGTGGTTAGGTGCGTCGTCGACGCTCACCGCGGACGCGTTCGCGGCGGTGGAAACGTCGGAGACGGTGGAGACGAAGGATTATCGCCCGCCGAGGCTCGGGCTAGGGGCGAAGAAGGGTGGGGGGAAGCGGGCGCAGTGGGAAAAGACACGCGAGCAACACGCGACAAAGACGGCGTTGGACAAGGCGTTTAAAAGACGACGGATCGAGGAGGCGAACGCGGCGACGCGCGCGCAGGAGAGCGAGAGCGAGAGCGATTCCGATGAAGATCGGTCCAAGGCGAGCGTCAAGGGGAAGCGCGGGAGCGGGAAGGGTGGTCGGGATTTGTACGGCGCCGGGAGGTTTGGAGCGAAGAAAAAGTAAAAAGGCTTTCTTTCGATGAAGGTTAGGATGATTGCGCGAGTGTCCGTCTAGACGTCTAGCTATTGTATACTAAATACTAATCACGTTTCTACTGCTGGTTTGTGTACAACGTACTCGACGTCGCCGGCGTCGTTCGATACGGATTCCACGCCGACGCGTTCTAAAAGCGCCTCGCTCGCCTGGACGTTCATCTGAAGCAAACTCCACGCTAAAACTTCGCAATCGGGTTTGGAGTACTCGTGCATGTGAAACTCGATCGCTTCGTTAATTTTATCCGTCAGCACCAGCGCATCTGTCTCGTCCGTCAGCGTCAAGTGAAGACGAGCCAAAGATTGTATGATTGTCTTTGTTTCTTGAGGCGACGCCCGCTCGAAAACATTGAGGAAAACGTCCAGCGCCTCGAGAAGTATCTCCCTGCCGACGTCGTATTCAGTCGTGGCGAACGCCCACAACATGAGTGATAAGTTTTGAGTCTTCTCCGCGAATGCTGGCATGTTTTCTCTGAATACGCTTCGCGACGTCTCCAACAGTTTTGGATTGTTGACGCGAAGCGACACGAGTGCATGCAAAGTCGGCGCCAACTCTGAAGGAGCAAACCTGTACGCCGAGTGCCGCACCGCTTCCCCGATCTCTTGTAAAAACGTCGCCTGAATGAAAAATTCATCCGAGTTCGGTCGCATGTTATTCAGAGCCCACGAAATCATGACGAGCGCCTTGGGACGCGCCGTCGCGAGGTGCGGGTGCAACGCTCTACAAATCGCGTCGTGGTAATCCGCATCCGCAAAGCCGACGTGCTGCGGACCGAGACGAGCGACGGCGTAGAGATTCATCGCGAGGTCGCGAGGCGTGCACTCATCCGCCGCCGTTTCGAGCTTGACGCGCGTGTTAAAGTAGAGCGCATCCATGTGTTTCGTGGAGACGACGCCGTTGAGTAACGCGTCCGCCTTTGCGTAGCACCACATCAACGCCGAAATGGTGGAGAACGGCGTCTTATCATCCAGCTTCATTCCCTCTGTGAGCTTTGCGACGGCATCTGCGTCGTGTAAAGCCTTGGGATCGGTCGTGACGATGTCGTGGAAGATGAACGAGACTTGAGTCGGCGAAAACGTTTGAGCGTTGCTCGCCGCGATTCCCAACAGCGCGTCAAGCGTATCTCTCGGCACGTCGCCTCCCACCATCCGATGCAACGACATGAGCTGCTTTAACGCCGTACACAACGTCGATCCTTGCGCGGAGTCTCTTCCAGGATTCCACCGCTCGATTGAAAACGACCGAATCACCGCTCGATTCGCCGCCAACAGAAATGTTGCAATCGCCTCGCGTTCGTCCTCGTCCAACCGTCGTCCTCTGTAAAAACTCGCCACGCCCCAAATCAACCCAGAGACGTCTCCCGCGCCGAGCGTCACCTCCCCATCAAACCTCTCCGTCGCCGCTCGCGTGAGCGTCGCCGCTGGAAACGCATGGAACCGCACCGCAGCCGCGTCTCTAAACGCTCTCGCCAACGTCCGAGCGCTCAAACTCCCAACCTCTCTATCCAACGAGTCCCTCAACACGCTCGCGAACACCTCCCCATCCTCACCCTCGAACGGCGTCGTGGTCATCTGCATCTCCGCACCGTTCCGCATCGCCGTCCCGCGTCGTCGTCCCTTGGTCATCGCCGCCGCTCTTCCCAAAGCCGCCGCTCGACTCAACGCCGCGACGGCCGCCGCCCCGCGCGCCGTCGCCGTCGATGTCGACTCCACCACGATCGCTCGCACTTCCTCCACCGTCCCGGCGCGCGCCACCGCTCGAGCCGTCGCATCGCTCTTCATCGTCGGCCGGTGTCTCTCGTTTCCTCGCCTCGCCCGTTTCGTTTCGAGCAGTTCGTTCAGCGTACCAGTGGTTGCGTCGACATCGACGGCGGCATCGTGCGCGTCTTCAGCGACGGCTGACGTCGCGAAACACGGATGATGGCGCGCGAAACGCGATGCGATGAGTCGACGCGATGTCGCCACCCGAAATACCCCCGCCCGCATCGCCGTGCGCCTATCCCACGCGTCGGTGAGTGACGGGTTTTGAGTCAATTCGACGCGCGGTTGCGAGAGCGAGCGAGCGAGCGCGAACGTTTGATGTGTTTGACGTTTGTACGCACCGAGCGCGTGAATAAGAGCTGTGAAAATCAATCAATCATTCATTCATTACAAAGCGTGATCGATGAGCCCGAAATCTATCGCCTCTTGAACCCCCATGTAGGTGTCTCTCGCCATCATCGCCTCGAGTTCGTCCGCGTCCTTCCCCGTAAACCTCGCGATGAAGCCGACTTGCGCCTTTGCGTTTCTGTTCAACTCTTTCGCTTGAATCTTAACCTCGATCGACGTCCCCGCCAACCCCCCGAGCGGTTGACTGAGAACGATCCTCGCGCTCGGCATCGCGTACCGGTTCCCTTTATCCCCAGCCGCGAGAAGCATCACCGGCGGTCCGGCGACGCACCCCAGCGCCACCGTCTTCACCGGACACGACACGTATTGCAACGTGTCCAAAATCGCAGTCACGCAGTACTGCGTGCCCGCGACGCAGTTGATGTACACCTTAATCTCCCCGTTCGGGTCTTCGGCTTCGAGGGCGAGCAACCTCGCGCACGCGTCGAGGGCGACGTTTTCATCGATTCGCGTTCCCAGAAAGATGATGCGTTCGCCCGCGAGCGCGCCCAGGACGTCCTCCGATCCCCCGCGTCCGTCCGGGACCGCCACGCGCACCGTCTCCTCCCCCATGCGCGTCGGCGTCACCGCGCGCGTCGGCGTTCTACCGCGTCGTCCTTTCGAAGTCGCCACAGTCGTCGAAACCCGCGTCGTCGTCATCATCGTCGTCATCGCGTGCATGGCGCTCCCCTTTCTTTCCCACTGTGGCGTCTCGACCTCGTTCGTCGACGAAAAAAGCGTTCGTTCAAGGCGGTGCACACGGACTCGGTGAACACGAACTCGGTGAAGACGTCAAAGTCGTCCG
>Ga0181570_10000038_pt1 | contig 128683 bp, 82 predicted proteins | sample 101ome_18_FD_148667 | JGI IMG/M metagenome (GOLD analysis project Ga0181570, IMG submission 148667) | Coastal salt marsh microbial communities from the Groves Creek Marsh, Skidaway Island, Georgia - 101406AT metaG (spades assembly) | ecosystem: Environmental > Aquatic > Marine > Intertidal...
CCCCGCGCGTCCATCCTCACCCCCCCCCGCGCCACCGCACCGTCCATCGAGACCGCCATCCTCGTCGTCACCACCGTCCCGACGCGCCGTTGGCGGTCCGGTTGATGACGTGGTGGCGGTGAGATCCCACGCGCGCCCGGTCGCGCTCGCGCCCGTCTCACGCCCTCTCTCTCGCGCACACCGCCGCACCGCGGACTCACCCACGCGTCCGCGCGTCCACGTCGACCACACGAACGCCCACGCGTCGTCCTCTCGCGCGCGATTACGACGCCGCTGAGAATTCTTTGGCGCGGCCTCGGACGCCGACGTCTCTCCGCGCGCGACGTGGGTGGGGTGCCCTCGGTCGCGATGCTCGGTCGGTCGACGCGTGGTCGCGGACCGATCCGATCGATGGTTGATCGGATGGTTGATCGGATGGTTGATCGGATGGTTGATCGGATGGTTGATCGGATGGTTGATCGGATGGTTGATCGGATGGTTGATCGGATGGTTGATCGGATGGTTGATCGATGTCGGTCGATCGACGCACGCATCGATGGGCCCACGAGTCGATCGATCGATGTATCGATCGAAGCGGATGGCCATCGGAACCGATCGGGGCCGATCACGAAGGAACCGTCGATCGGCGTCGATCGATGCATCGATCGGTGTGGTTCCAGGGTCGGTCGATCGGTGAGGGGACGATGGATGGGTCGCGTCGATCGATCGATCGAGTCGATGCGTGGGTGAACGGGAACGACCTGGAGGTGCGGTCGGTCGCGAGGATCGCGACGGCACACGCGCGCGCTCGGGGGGATGGATCCCGGCACGCTCGCGCTCGTGGCGTTTCTCGCGATGGGTGGGGTGAAGCTATCGGTCGGTGGATACTTCCTCGCCAGGGCGTACGGGAAGTGCGGGGGCGACGCGAACGGGGGGTCGTCGTGTCTGGGATTCGGTCGAAAGGGTGGGGGCGACGACGCGGCGGAGGAGGAGAGCGAGCGATTGACCGAGGGAGGGGGGGAGGAGAGCGGGTCGGGGAAACCGAAGAAGGCGTAGGAAGGAGGGTACGCGATCGATCGATCGATCGGCGCGCGGAGGAGTGGAGTCGCGCACCGCCTTTGACCGGTACGAAAGATTTAAATTAGTGTTCACTTTTGTGTTTGTAATTCAGCGGCTATTAAATTGTATTTGCGTCATCACTGGATGCCTACGGCTAGGATGTCCGACACGAGACGCTTGCGAAAGTATTCCATGTGTTTCTGGTCGAACGCGAGCTCGGCGCCGGCGGAGAGGTACTCGGCGTATTTCAACATGAAGACGCCGCAGTCGCAGCCATTCATCTGGAGAGGAATATCTTTTGGGTAGTCTTCGCTCCACTCATCCGGATCCCAGTCCTCACCGAGCTTGTTTTTCGCCTCATCCACGATCCAACGCTTGAGATTTTTCACCGCCACGCTCGATTCACCGAGGAGAGAGTCGTAATAACTGATCGTTTTCTCTCTGACGTCGATCACGGCGAGCACCCAGTGCACCTCTTGGTGAACCGGGACATAAATCTTCTCGCACCGGAGGACATCGTATTTGAGCTTTTTCGGGAGCGTCCATCGACGAACGTTTGAGTAATCGTAACGTCCAGTCTGTTTGTAGAGCTTGTTGATGAAAAACGTGCTGAAGAAGTGCGCTTTCGGTTGCGTCTCCCCCTCCGGCATGTTTTGCAACTCGCGACGGGCGAGCAAGCCGATGGCGAAATTCGCCACCTCGTCGTTTAACCAAGTGCCGCGTCTGAGCGTCGCGATGTCTTTCCCGGTGGCCTCTAACGCACCTTGACCGACAAAGGTGGCGCTCGCCAAGATTTCGCTCGATGGCGCGTGAAGCGCGTCGTCCACCGCGTCAAGTTGTGCCCGCGTGAGTGGTTTTAAAAACTTTTTCGCCGCCTTTTCGCGCTCTCTTCGTGCCTTGTGCTCGCGCGCCTCAACGCTCAGACGCTCCAGCTGATCCTCTAATCCGCTCGCCGTAGACGATGAGAGCGCATGACTCAACTTTTCGCGCCTAATTCTCAACGTTTCCTGCATCGAACGCAGCGTCGCCGCGTGTTTCGCGGCAAGGGAATCCTCCGGCTTTGCCCTGGCATTTGCGCGCTCGTCCCGCTTCGCCTCCAGAGCTAATCTCTGAGCACGTCCGGCGAGCGTACCGCTCTCGTACGACGCGATCAAAGCCTTATACGTCGATAAGCCATCTGCATCGTCCCACTTCTTCATGCTCACGTACTTTTTCAACGCCTCGCCAAAAATATTCACTCGATCGAAACGCTTAAACGTCGCCGCTCCGCCAAACGCTCGATCCTTCTCCATCGATCGATCCCTCATCGCCGCGCTCTGCGTCGCCCCCATCGTCGTCTCACCGTACCCTCTATAAACAATCGCTCTATTATCTAATCCACTCGTCTCCCTCGCCCGTCCGAACGCGCTCGGCGTCAGTCTCCACGCCGGTTCGCGCGCCTCTCGCCGCGCCTCTCGCCCGAATGACGTCGTCGCCCCCGCTCCACCCAACGCACGATCTCGTCCGCTCGCGCCGACGAACTCGTCGAACAAACCCAATCGTCTCGGCGGCGACGCGTACGGATGCGCTCGCGCGTACGCCACGCGCTCGATCCACGGGCTCGTCCGCGTCGTCTCTCGTCGCCCCAACGCGCCTCCCGGCGTCAACACGGGCGTCACGTGATCGACGTCGCCGAGCGCGCTCGCGCGCGCTCGACCGTGCTCACGCTCGAGAATTTCGAGCGCCGTCTGCGCTTGCGTCGGTGTCGCGCGCTCAGCGCCCTGTGTCGCCGCCCGGTAGTCGTCGAAGGCGTCGGCTCGCGCGTTCAGAATCTTCGCGTGGGACGAGAGGATCTCGTCGCGCACGCCGTCTCGAGCGTTCGTCGGTGCGTTTTCGTCGCGCGACGGACGAAGCGATGACATTCGCGCGCGTCGACGGACTTCGGGTGGTCGCGCGCGAAGGTCCGAGCGCGACGCGACGCGACGTGAGGAGCGAACATTTTTATTCAAAGAGCGCCGAGGCGACCTTGACAGCGGCGGCTCGGACCGGATGATTGTTTGTATGTGTTCGTGTGCTTATAAAGACTGCTGTAAATATCGCGTCGACGCGGGTGATATCGGTCGCTGGAATCACAGGTCGAGTCGGTCGCGAATGACTTCGGCGATGGAGTCTTCTCCGGGGCCAATGTCCTTGCACGCGTCAAGGACTTCAATGATGACGTCTTGGCGGCGCTTCCACTTTGCGCTGCCCTTGTTGACGCCGGTGGTGCTAAAAGATCGCAACACATCGACAGCGACGGATGGTGAGAGACCCGTCAAGAGGACAGCGGCGAGTTTCACATCGGGTTCGGGCTTTTCTTCGGGCTTCTCGACGCCCGGACGCGCGCCGAAACCGAGGCTGGCGCGACGAAGAATGCTGACTTGTTCTTCGATCTCTAAACCAGCATAAATAATCTTGGCAGCCTTCACGTTGCGATCGGCAACGAAGCGAAGTATTTCAACACCGTTGTACACGACGCTTCTCAGATAGTAGGGGAGAACGAATTCAGCCACGCCCACCATGCGACCCGGTTCGGACATGTTGACCAAGCCAATCGCAGCTTCACTATCACCAAGGTTCTCGATCATGACGTCGATAAGCGCGGAGGCACGAGTGAGGTTGAGACCCATGAGAGCTTCTGCACCTCTCGTATCCTTCGTACGCCACAACTGAGCCAGGGCCGCGGCTGCCGCCTCCAAGTTTTCAGTCTCTTGAAGGACAAACGTTGCGGCCATCGGATCCTCGTCTTCAGAGAGTTCGAGCACAACTTCTTCGATCTCTTGCTTCGAGCTGCTACGCTCAAGACGCTTTCGTAAGCTACTCGCACGATCAGTAGACTCGGACTCTTGCGCAGAAGCTTCAGCCTTGGCTTGCTCAGCCGCGCGCTTGGTGGCAGCTTCGGCGTCAGCCTTCGCCTTAGCTTCGGCGTCAGCCTTCGCCTTCGCCTCGGCGTCAGCCTTCGCCTTAGCTTCTGCGTCAGCCTTCGCCTTGGCTTCAGCGTCAGCCTTCGCCTTAGCTTCAGCGTCAGCCTTCGCCTTGGCTTCAGCCGCAGCCTTCGCCTTAGCTTCGGCGTCAGCCTTCGCCTTGGCTTCAGCGTCAGCCTTCGCCTTAGCTTCAGCGTCAGCCTTCGCCTTGGCCTTGGCTTCAGCTGCAGCCTTCGCCTTGGCCTCTGCTTCCTTGCGCTTGGCTTCTTCTTCAGCCCTCTTCTTAGCCTCTGCCTCCTTGCGCTTGGCCTCTTCCTCTGCCTTCTTCTTAGCCTCTAATTCTTTACGCTTGGCGTCTTCCGCAGCCTTCTTAGCCGCGGCCGCTTCCTTCTCCGCCTTCTCTTGGGCCTGGCGTCGTTCCTTGGCTTCCTTCTCAGCGAGTCGCTTGGCTTCGGCCGCTTCCTTTTCTGCGAGTCTCTTCTTCTCCGCTTGTTCCTTCTCAAGACGTTGCTTTTCCTCTTCAGCTCGCTTTGCGGCTGCCTTTGCAGCTTCTTCTTCAGCCTTTCGCGCCCGAGCAGCCTCTTCCTCAGCCTTCTTTGCCTTGTCGGCAGCCTCCTTGTCGGCTTTTTCCCTGGCTTTTCGGGCTTCTTCGGCCTTTCGCTTCATCTCTTCGGCTTCTTTCACGGCGTTCTGTGAAGCAGCCTTTGCAGCCTTCTTGCGGCTCTCTTCTTCTTCTTGCGCGAGCTTCTTACGTCGCTCAGCCGCGGCTACGCGTTCGGCTTCAGCTTGTTCAGTGGCGATTCGCAACTGTTCCGCGCGCTCCGCCGCGGCCACCGCCTCGAGGCGACGAGATTCCTCAAAGCTCACAGATGACTGCTCTTCAAGAAGCATGTCATCAGTGACTGTCTCATTGAAAAATCTTCGTGAGGCCTCGCCCGCTCGCAAGCTCATCTCCTCGTCGCGTCGACTCAAGGTCTCGGCGTTCCAAGCGAGGCGTCGCGCGTCGATTTCGGCGATGATCGCTGCTAACTCAGCTTCGAGCTGCTTGATACGCATCTCAGCAACTTTTCTACGGGCGTCTTCTTCCTCGCGAAGGGCACGCTCCGCACGCACTGCGGCATCAGCTTCCGCACAGACTGCAGCGTGGCGTTGGTCCTCGTTTTGGGTTCGAGTCTGTTCCTCAGTCACAGTGCGCTCAATTGACATTTGAGACGACGCGCGACGCGCCTTGAATTCTTCGTAATTCTGCGCAGCAGCCTTTTCAAGCGCTTGAAGCTCTGGGATAAGCACGTTCAATTGCGATTCCATCTGCAAGATCGACGCAGAGAGGTTCTGGATCATGTTATCAATGGCAAGAGGAGAAGACGCTGCAAGGCGACGAGCATCCTCCTTGCGCTGTCGCTCTTCCATCATCGTTCTGAATTCGGCACGTCGAGCCTCTTCCTTCTCAAACAGCTCCTTGATCTTACGCGCGAACTCATCGATCTCCTTTTGTTTCTGATCGCACATCGCATCGAAATCAGCCCGTCTTTGCTTTTCTGCCGCTTCCTTCTGCGCGATGGTATCGGCAGCTTTCTTGCGACGCATCTCTTCTTGCGTGCGTAAGAACTCTTCCTGCGCTTCAAGCTCAGCTCTAAATTGATCGAGGATGTCCGGGAGTTCGTCTCGGAATCGATCCCGACGAGCATCTTCCTTGGCGATGAGATCTTCGTCAATAGCTTTCTGGTCCTCAATTTTCTTGTCAACCGCCTTGCGTCGAGCATCTTCCTCAGCGCGGCGCACAGCTTCATCGCGAACCATTTTCTTGAGTTCTTCTCTCATTTGCAGAAGCTTGGCATCCTCACTCAAACGCAGCGCCGCGTCTTCAGTGCGAAGTCGTTCATCTTCGGCGATTGCGGCATCACGCTCCTTTCGGAAGTCTCGCACACGTTGAGCTTCAGCTTCGAGTTCAGCCTTGGCAGCCGCGTCGGCTTCGCGTCGACGGCGTTCCAATTCTCGGATGAAATCGTCAATTTCTTGTCGTTTACGATCGACTTCGGTCGCGTGCTCAACACGTCGTCGCTCTTCTTGAGCGCGAAGGTCGTCTTCCGCTCTTTGTTTGGCCTCGATCTCAGACTTGAAGGCTTCGCGACGAGCAAGCTCAGATGCCCACGCGGATTCTTCGTCAGAGTGCATCTTGCCGATGCGCTCCTCTTCCGCAAGACGACGAGCGTTTTCCTCGGCGATCTTCTGGCGCTCTGCTTCAGCAGCAAGACGCATCGCCTCTTCAGCAGCAGCAGCCCTGGTATCTTCCTTCTCACGACGAGCTTGTTCTTCCGCCTCACGGCGAGCCGCTTCGCGCTCCCAGTCTGCACGACGCTGATCTTCACGACCGCGGGTACGCGCCTCTTCTTCGCGACGTCTCCGAAGTTCATCTTGAGCACGAATGTGACGATCTCGTTCTTGCTGAATAGCACGCTCCAATGCTTCTTGCCTCATTCGACCCTCCGCCTCTTGAGCGCGACGCTTGTTCTCCGCTTCCATGCGCAAACGCTGCTCGGCTTGATCCATCTCGCGAAGAGCTTTATCCGCAGCCTCACGTCGACGGTTCTCGGCTTCGATTCTTTCAGCTTCCTTTCGAGCGGCCAAGGCGGCGGCAGCGTCAGCCTCACGACGTCGTAGCTCTTCTGCCTCACGCTTTTTACGTTCAGCCTCGGCGGCGTCGAGAAGATCTTGCTTTGCCTTGACTCGTCGAGCTTCCTCAGCTTCACGTTGCAGCTGCTCCTTGGTCTTGAATTCCTCCTTACCAACCATGTAATCGATTCTTCGCGAATCTTCCATGGTGCGTCTCAAGCCCTCTTGAGAGTTGAAGATGACGTTGGCCTTCTCTTGCTCCTTTTGTCGACGTTGCTCTTCCTCCTGCTTGGCTTTTTCCTCGCGCGCAAGCTCTTCCTCACGGCGCTCATTCTCGCGTCGACGATCGTCTTCTTCGGCGCGAAGACGTTCTTCCGCCTCCCGTGCCGCGCGGGTGGCGTCGTCGTATGCGCGTCGACGGTCATCCTCGGCTTGCCTCTTCTTGCGCTCAGCGTCTTCAGCCGCCGCTGCTTGTGCCTCAGCGCGGGCGCGACGTTGATCCTCATCTGCGATTTTGCGCTTTTCCGCTTCTTCAAGTAGCTTGATCTCTTCAATCTTCGCCTTGTGCTTCGATTCAGCCGCAGAGAGGCGTCTCTGCTCTTCGGCGTTGATGCGCGCAAGCTCTTGAATGTACTTCTGACGACGGTTCTCCTCAGTATCCTTGAGTCTGATTCCAAGTTGCTTGAACTCTTCAAGCGCGCGGCGCTTCTCAGCGACATCATCGTCTTCAGCCTTGCGTCTGTCGGCCTCAGCCTTGGCTGCGGCTCGCATGGAGGCTTGGGCGTTCGCCGCACGAATTTCTTCCGCCTTCAAGGCAGCTTCCATGTCTTGCTTTCTACGAGCAGCATCGTTGTCAGCAGCAATACGTCGATCCTTGATCTCGGTTTCAAACGCGATGATGGCGTTTTTGAGGTTATTTATATCAGCTTCGGCGTCACGACGTCGTTTATCTTCGTCATCGCGACGTCTAGCTTCGTCTTCCTCCATCTCCAGAAGTCTGCGCGCAGCGTCTTCACGTCGTCGCTCCTCTTGAGCTTGACGATCAGCTTCTTCACGCTCAAGACGAGCACGCTCATCATCGACCGCTCGTCTGATGTCATCAGCAGCTTGTTCACGTCGAGCATCTTCGGCTTCTTCAAGACGACGTTCCTCGTCGAGTTCGCGTGCGTGTTCGTCATCCCACGCGCGTCGACGAGCCTCCTCTGCGGCGCGATCAGCGGCGAGACGATCACGCATCGCCTGGAGCTTGGCTTCCGCTTCAGCACGGCGACGGTTCTCTTCTGCTTGCAAACCAGCCTCGCGATCCAACAGCGCGCGAGTTTCCGCATCGAAACGCGCTCTGATGTCAGCTTCTTGGCCCTTCGCTCGTTCAAAGTTCATCTTCGCCAGCTTGACATCTTCGTCACCTTGAGAACGTCGCTGGCGGATGTTATTGCGCAGATCATCGATTTCCCGTCTACGACGATCGATTTCATCTCTAAGACGACCGACGGGAATACCAGCGCCGCCCTCTTGAGCCATGAGATCATCGAGCTCACCCTTCTGAGTTTCAACAATCACCTTGGTCGTGATGACTTCTTCGGAATAAATAGCTTCGCATTCGTTGTACAACTTGTCGATTCTTTCCTTCTCGAGTCGTCGTCGTTTATTCTCCTTGCGCCGCAACTCATTCTCTTCTTCAACAGCCTTTCGAAGAGCGTCCTCGGCGTCCTTACGACGTTTGTCTTCCTCCTTACGAAGTTTACGCTCGCGAGCATCAATCTCTTCGTGGAAGTCGGCATCAAGTTCTTCGCGTTTGCTCGCAAGGCGAGTGCTCACTTTTTCTCTCGTGGTGATCTTCGTCGTCTTCGTACGGCCGTCGAGACTGTACACAACGGAAGTGGTGACGGTGCCGGCGGCTTCACCGATGCCCGAAGCAACTTCACCAATCTTCACCGGCTTCAACTCGAGCAAGTGAATAAAAAGGTACACGATGAACGCAATCACCGCGCCGATGATACTCGCATACTCCATGTTTACCACATAAGTGTAGAAAGCGCCGGTACCAGAAAATGCACCAGCTTCAATCAAGTAGGACACGCCTGAAATGAGCGAAAGCAGGTTGGGCGCGGCTGCCACCGTGATCGCAATCATTGCGCGAGGATTCACCCCCTTGAAAAACCAATAAGGTCCCTTCGTGTCGCGAGTTTGCATGGCTTTACGCGACAACTTACCAGCACGCATGAGCCAGAAGTCACACAGAATGACACCGAGCACTGGAGACACCAACAGCGAACCCACACCGATAATCCACGACGCGGTGGCGACGACTTGTTGCCACATGAGCTGCGCCGGCGCAAAGAGGCCGACGGCGACGGTGATTATGAGAGCAGCTTGCTTGGAAGAAATCGTTCCACCGAGGTAATTTTTCGTTTTCGCCCATGGGAGCGAAAACTCTTGCATGTACTCCTGCGGACCAACGACGTTGGCTGCGCTGTTCGTCACAAGCGACGCAATCGCGATCGAGGCAAACAGAATCGGCTTCGGCGCTTGCGCCATGGCCGCCGCAACGATGGCGAATAAGCCAGACAACACAGGGAGCCAGAAAAATTGCCCGATGGGGGCAGTCCTCGAACCCTTGATGTGCGCGGTGTAATCAGGATACACGCTCGCGAGCGTCACCCACACGCCAACCATGAGCCACGCGTGCTTCCAGAATTCGGCCGGAACGGCGCTAGGCAAGCCGCCCGATATCAAAGAACCGACCGCTGTCTGAGGAATACCTTGACGCACCGTCCAGGCGATGAATCCGGCGACCAACATCAAGACGGTCTGACCCGAAGCGAGAAGTCTCGACGATGGCACGGTGCGCAACGAAATCGCGAGCTGCACGACCCAGAACATCACATACGATATCGCTCGCACGAAAACGTCACTCTCGATGCCGGCCGCGATTGACGTCATCTTAAATAAGCCGAAGACTGCCTCACCACCGACCAAGGTCTGCACGGCGTAGAGCAGAAAGCCCAACGTCGCGCGGCACGCGTCCGTGAACTCTGCCCCCCAAATTCCGAAACTCGAACGCGCCAGAATAGGCATGTTCAACTCGTACTTGGCTGCCGGATAACCGATCGCGGCGACGAACGGCATCGCCATCAATGTCCCGAGAAACGTCGCCGCGCCCAACTCGTACCACAACAACGGCGCGAGTGTGTGTAAATTCCAACGCACGAAACCGTACGGCACGGAGTACATCACCGCGCACGTCGCGAGAGCCGCCCAGAGCGACAACTCCTTCCCCTTCTCGATCGCGTTCTCATCAGTCGTCGGCGGAATGATCAAATCTTCGTCTCCTCGCTCCACGACGAATCCTTCATCGTCGAGGTCATCGTCCCCCGTTTGATCCGCGTATCCCAATCCGACGCGAGTGGCGCGCGTCCTCGCCGCCGTCCTCTTCCCCCCACCCGTGCGCGCTCCCTCGCGCGCACCACCACCACCGACGACGCCCACGATCTCTCTCTCACACGCGTCTCTCCCACGCACGCGCGCCACCACTCTCATCGTCCCTCTCGCGCTCGCGAAGACACCATTCGTCCTCCCTCGTCCGCGCGCGATCGCGCTCGAGCCGTATCCGGTCCCCCATCGCGCGAGCGCTCGCGACGTCGACGCCGCGGACGTCTCCATCCTCGCGACGACGGACGCGGGCGCCGCGGGCGTCCTAACGCGACGTCCTCGCTCGACGCACGCGTCGTCGCGTTCTGGCATCCACCGCGCGTCGCGCGAGGGAATTCAACCAATCCATTTCAATTTCCAATCCATTCGTTCACGTCGGTCGGCGTCGACTCGACCCGAAAAGGGCGGTGGCGCGCGCGCGCGTACACTGGGGAATCGCGCGTGGAGTATGGAGGGACGTACGTCCAGGGTTGTGACCGGTCGTGATCGGTCGCGGGGGGGGGGTCAACATCACGTGGTGCTCGTGCGCGTCTGTCTACGTCTGTCTACTACTCGTTGATACTGTTATTACGATATAGTGTACGTACCAAAAGACCGATCGTACTACTGGTACCATCCATCCTTCCACGACGGACCGCGCGCGGGGCGGCGCGGGACGTCGTCGGCCATCACAGCTCGACGCGATGCGCGCGACGTCGATGACGATGACGAGGACGAGGACGACGACGAGCGCGGTGCGAGGCGCGTGCGCGCGAACGAGAGGTGGGGTGGCCGCGCATCGAGGGTCAGCGCACGTCGCGCGCGCGGGTAAGAAGATGGACGGCCCGTACGAGGCGCGGAACGAGTTCGTGATCCCGAGCGGGGACGGCGGCGTGGTGGGACGATTCGAGGAGGAGATGCGCATGCGAGAGAAGCTCGCGAAGGAGTGTGGGGCGATGGAGGCGAAGTTAGTGATGATGAAGACGAATGAGTACGCGTTCGAGCAAAAGTGGGCGACGAAGGAGGCGTATGAGGCGTACATGAACACGCCGCAGAGACGACGAAGCCACCTGACGGTGGGGGTGTATCAACGCTTGCCCAAGGACAAGTGGAGCGTTCCGGATAACTTCACTCCGGTGACGAAAGCGTGAGGTGGAAAAAATCGTTCGTTCAATCTTCGCGTAAAGTCGCAGCATGACGTTTGTAAGTGTTAATTCTGTCGTTCTACTACAATTCTTTTTTCGGCGAAACGCGCTATGGATAAAACACGCCGCGTCGTCGACTAAACAAAAACGAATCGATCTCTAAAGCGCGCCAATCTTACCTTTGTACAAATCGAGGAAAATTTCCGGTCCCCAGATTGGAGAACCGTTTGCGCCCGTCTCGGGCGTCGCGAGGTCCATGGACATCGCCGCTTCTAAAGAGTCCGGATCGGGGGCTTGCTCCGGAGAGAAAAAAAGCATCGCCAAGCCGACACAGATTAGGATCGGTGCGGCGATGGCGCTCGCCAGAACGGCATAAATGACCGAGACGTACTCTTGCTTGGTCAAGACGGACGTCGTATCGCCCATTTGTCGTTGAAAGCTTTGCCATTCCAATTCGATGAGGACGTCCAAGAACCACGACGTTTCGTTCTTGTCTGGCGGACACAGCGTGTTATAAAACATGTTCACCGCCGTCTCTTCCGCCAAACGCTCCCACTCTTCCTCCTCCTCTTCAGGGGTGATCATGAAGAATTCATCCTCGGACTCGCTTCCCGGTGGGGGATCGGTGCGGAAATCGATCCTGTCGAGTCGACTCACGACGTCGCCTTCTCTGTTCACCTTGTACGTCGTTCGACCGAATAACCGACACTTCATGTCGTGAACCTTCTTCCCTTCGTTCGCCAACGGGTACCCAGGTGCGAGTTTTTCTCCGTACTCTCCTTCGACGAGTCGACGCACCGCTCCCTCGTGCATGGACGACAGGAGCGTGTTGCTGAACTTTTTCCCAAACAGCGGCGCCCCCTCCCACTCCGCCGTCCACTGTATGAGCAAAACGCCCGGTTCGATCGACGACGCCCGACGCGTGATGAACTTAAACTTCGTCAACGCCGTTCCTGTCGCCTCACCGAATCGTTTCATCAACGTCCGATACGCCTCCGCCCCTCGCACCGCGTGCACGTCGTTGTCGTACTCGGCGTTTTGCGCCAACCTCACGCTCGACTGCGTCATGAATGGATCGCTCTCAAACTCCTCTCGCAACCGCTGCGTCGTTGCGATCTGGGTATCCAGCGTTGACGCCGACGCCGATGTCACCGTCGCCTCCGTCACCTCCGCGCTCCCCTTTCCCGCGCTCTCCGCCCCTTGATTGCCGCTCGCGCTCGTCGCCGCCCTCGGGACATCCTCCTCCCGTCCGTCGTTCCCCGACGCGCTCGCGCTCGCCCCCGCGCTCGCGCGCACGATCGCGCGCGCCGGTCGTCGTCCCCGTGACGTCCTTCTCGCACCGAACGCCCCCGCGCGCGCGGACGCCGACGCCCTCGCCCCCGTCGTCGTCGACATCCCGTCGCCGAGTGTCGACGCCCGTGCCGCGCGCGCTCGCCCCGCGTCTCCACCGGTCGCGTCCGGTTCTCGTAGTGAAGCATCGTCGAAGACCATGATCATCGTCCACGCACACACCGCGCGTTTATGTCACCCATCGGGTGGTTGGTGATGCCGTATTCGCGCGTGTTTTCATCAAACGAGGCGTATTCGTGGTGCGTTTTATGCCGAGGGCGCCTCGATCGGGCTCGCGGTTTTTTTTTCCGCGACGCGAGCCCTTAGGGCTTTTCGCGCGGTCGCCCTAAGTCGCGATCGCGGCGTGCGCGTTCCGCCTCTTCGCGACGCGCGCGTTCGAACACGCACACGACGCAAAACATGTCCCCGCAAATGTCCCAGAAGGAGGCCGACATCGCCATGATGCTCGCCGCCGGTTGCCACCTCGGTACCAAGAACGTGGATTTCCAAATGGAACGCTACGTCTGGAAGCGCCGCGCGGACGGTATCCACATCATCAACCTCGGCAAGACGTGGGATAAGCTCATGCTCGCCGCGCGCATCATCGTTGCGTGCGAAAACCCGCAAGACGTTATCGCGCAAGCGGCTCGTCCGTACGGTCAACGCGCGGTGTTGAAGTTTGCCCAATACACGGGTGCGAAAGCCATCGCGGGCCGCCACACCCCAGGTACCTACACTAACCAGAGAGATGCCCTCTTCCAAGAACCGCGTGTGTTGATCGTCACCGATCCGCGCACCGATTCTCAGCCGGTTTCCGAGACTGCGTACGTCAACTTGCCGGTGATCGCGTTCTGCGACACCGACTCTCCGTTGAAGAACGTCGACGTTGCCATTCCGGCGAACAACAAGGCGAAGCACTCCATCGGTTGCTTGTACTACCTTCTCGCGCGCATGGTGTTGCAAATGCGTGGCACCGTGTCCGCGGCGAACCCGTGGGACGTCATGGTCGATTTGTTCTTCTACCGCGATCCGGAAGAGCTCGAAGCGAAGGAGGAGGAAGCCGCCGCCGCTGCCGCGGCTGCCGCCGACCCGGCGGAATCCGCCGGCTACAACGCCGTCGCGGACACCGCGTACGCCGCCGAGTCTTGGGACGAGCAAAAGCCGGCCGAAGCTTTCCCGGCGGGTGGCTTCGCCCCGGCTGCGGGCAACTGGTCTGAGGCCCCGGCGCCGACTGGCTGGGACGCTCAACAAGGTGGTGACTTTGGCTCTGGTTTCGGCGTTCCGCCTCAAGGCTACTAAGTTCGCCGCCTCGGATTCGAGCGCGGTGATCTCAAAATTTGAGAAAGCAGTGGAGGGTCTCGATTCTCGACTGTCGCTCGTTTGTTCTGGTGATACACGCTCCATCTAATTTCTAGGGAGCGGAATAGCCAGCGCGAGCTCATTAAGAAGCGTAGGTGTAAAGTTTGTGAGAGAAACTTTCTTTTCTGAATTCAGCGTCTTTCCGAAACTCGCCGAAACAGCGTTTCGCTACAATAAGTCGCTACTCTACTCTAACCGTCCCTCGTCCTACGCGCGATTGATCGCGACCCCGATATTCGCGATCGCCGCGTCGAACAGATCGCAATTCACCGGCATTTCAATCTCATAAAACGGATTCTTCAACGCATAATCGCAATACGCCTGATGCACGCGCCGCAGCGCCCCGCGCGCGTCCACCGTCCCTTTCGTCGTCGTGATGAATATCTTCATCCCCGTATCCGCCTGAAAACAATACAAATCAAACGTATCGCACTCCAGGCTCTCTATCCCCCCACCCCCGCTCACCGGCGCCACTTTTCTCGAGATCGCGTGCAACGAGTGCCACACGCTCGCCAACCGCAACTGCGCATTCGTGTCCAATCCTCCTCGTCCAACCCCACCCCTGTCCTCGAACGCGCGTCGATAGATCAATCCACCCGACTTATTCACGATCCAAACATCCACCGCGCGCGCGCGCGCCATCGCCGCCCACCCCCACGCGCCGACCCCGCTCTGCGGACGCGCCCCATCCTCCCCACCGCGGGACGGGACGGCGACCGATCGGTCGGTCGGTCGGTCGGTCGATCGATTCGATCGATTCGGTCGGTCGATCGATTCGATCGATTCGGTCGGTCGATTCGATCGGTCGATTCGATCGGTCGATCGGTCGATCGATCGATTCGATCGATCTCGATCGATCTCGATCGATCTCGATCACGCCCTCGACTCGAACTCCAGCGTCTCGATCGACGAGGAGATGTGCACGCGAAACGAACCCACTCGCGGGATCGAATCAAAACGAGACTCGCGAGCGACTGTGACTCAGCGACACGCGTCCGGCCAATCCGTGGACCGGAGCGAGGGCGAAGCGAGACGCGCGCGTTCGCGTCCGGGGCGCCGACGCGTCCGGGGCGACGACGACGACGGGTGACGACGGCACATTCCGAACGCGCGCGAGAGCGAGCGGTGCGGAGACGCGAACGACTGTCGTCGGATTCGGGTGCCCGCGCGAGGTTGGAACACACGGAGGATGCGTGCGATGCGGGGACGGGCGAAGAGCGATGCGGCGCCGGCGGTGCGATCGGGGATGACGACGAGATGTCGCGCGGGTGCGGGTGCGAGACGAGCGAGTCATACGGTCGCGCGCGCGAGTAAGAGACCGGCGCCCGGTGATCGTTTGTATAACTTCTCGGCGGGACCGGCGACGCTGCCGTTGGACGTGCTCGAGGAGGTGCAGCGAGACTTGGTGAATTACAAGGGGAGCGGGATGAGCGTGCTCGAGATGTCGCACCGCGGGAAGGATTACATGGAGATCGCGGCCAAGGCTGAGAGTGATCTTCGACAGTTGGTGGGCATTCCGGACAACTACAAGGTGCTCTTCTTGCAAGGGGGTGCGTCGACGATGATGGCGTCCAACTGCCACAACTTGGCGGCGGCGACGGACAGCGCCGACTTCGTGCTCACCGGCGCGTGGAGCGTCAAGGCGCAAAAGGAAGGTGCCAAGATGCTCAAGAACGCGAATGTGTGCGCGACGTCCAAGGAACAAAACTTCACCACGATTCCGGACGTCAAGGATTGGAACCTCACCGAAGGTTCCAAGTTTGTGCACATTTGCTCCAATGAAACCATCGGCGGCGTCGAGTTCAAGGAAGTTCCGGACGTCGGTGGCCGCGTTCTCGTGGCTGACATGTCCTCCAACTACTTGTCCAAGCCGATCGAGGTCGAAAAGTACGGTGTCATCTACGGTGGTGTGCAAAAGAACATCGGTCCGGCCGGTATGGGCATCTGCATCGTCCGCGACGACTTGATTGGTAACGCTCGCGCGGACACTCCGTCCATGTTCGATTACAAGACCATGGCTGACAACGATTCCATGTACAACACCCCGCCGTGCTTCACGTGGTATATCTCTGGACTCGTCTTCGCCAAGCTTCTCAAGGATGGTGGCCTCGCCGCCGTCGAGCAACGCAACATTGAAAAGGCGAACGTGCTCTACAACGCCATCGACAACAGCGACGGCTACTACCTCTCCCCGGTTGACAAGCGATACCGCTCTATGATGAACGTGCCGTTCACGTTGGCTGGTGGCGCAGAACTCGAGAAGAAGTTCCTCGCCGAGGCGAAGGCGGAAGGTTTCGAGGCGCTCAAGGGTCACCGCTCCGTCGGCGGCGCTCGCGCGTCCATCTACAACGCGATGCCGAAGGAAGGCGTGGAGGCTCTCGCGTCCTTCATGAGCGACTTCAAGGCTCGCAACGCGTAATTGAATTTACAACCTATTCACAATAATACACGATACTAAGTTAATGAAGAGGCAGTGCCTCTTTCGTCCACCACGGGTCTAATGCACGCAACACCGAACCGCTCGGTCCCAGCGCCGAGTCTTGCTTCAGGTGCATCTCCGACGCGTGCAAGCCCAACCTTTCGTCTGGTTTCTGCACGCGAACGTCGCTCTCATCGTCCTCTGGACTGCGATACAGAGTTTCACCCACGAGAGGAGCGCCGAGAGCCGCGAACTGGGCGCGTATTTGATGCGTTCTCCCCGTCAAGAGTTCAACTCTAGACTCGTAATACGCGTCGCCCACGCGCGCGCTCTCCAACACGCGAAGTATGCACCTCTTCGGACCGCTCACACCTCCTCGTTCGGCACCTCCACGAACGGCCACTTTTGCAATCTCACTTTCCACGTCGTCCGTCTCGACCTTGGTCATCAGCATCTTTCTCGGACCCTCGGTCGCAGGCGTAGCGTCATGGATGTGTAAGCCCAACTCGACTGAATTAGTCGTTAATACGCGATACACTTTTGTCACCATCCTCTTCGCCAGCATGTCTCCGAACTGTTTCGCGAACGCCACCGTCGTCCCTAACACCAACACACCCTCCGTTCCGACGTCTAATCTGTGTATCGGCTTCAAACAGCCCTCCTCCGCGCCCAGTGTCTTCTCGAGCATCGCGAGACACGACTCGCGCGCGTTATCCACCGTCGGCACCACGCTCACTCCCGCCGGTTTATGCGCCACCACGAACCCATCACCCTTCTTCAACACACATTCTTCCCAATCAATGTCATAACACTCCGGAAATCTCTTCGGGTGCACGTGCACCCGCAGATAGTTTCCCTCGCGCACGCCGAGCCCGTCGCCGTCGCCGAGCGCCAGTCTCCTCGCCCGTCGCTCTCTCGCCACCCCTCGAAGCTCTCTCGGCGGCGGCGCCTCCGCGAACCACACCGCACCGATGTCCAAGAGCTGCTTCGCGTACGTCGCGTCCACGCCGTCGTCTCCGAGCGCGCGCGCGAGGTACTCGACCACCGTCGTCGGCGTCGTCCCATCCACGACGAGGTGGCGCACCTTGGCCGGGAGCGGGGGATCCGGCACGGGAAACAGGCGCAGCGAGGACGCCGAGGACGCCGCGCGCAGACGCAACGCGCGTCCGCGCGCGGTGACGCGTCGCGCCGCCGCGGCGAGTCGCATCACGACGAGAGATGGGGGACGCGCGCGGGGTGCACTTTTTAACGTTTTTCACTTTTCGGCGCGCCATGTGGGCGCGACGCGCGCTCGACGCGCGTCCGCGCGCGCGAGGAGGCGTTGGACGCGCGCGCGCGACGACGACGACGATGAGGAATCGCATCCTGTTCGAACCGCGCGAGGTGGACGCGCGGACGAGGACGGTGCGACTGGACGCGAGCGACGGGCGAGCGAGACACGTGCGGGACGTGTTAAAGGCTGGGGAGGGAGCGACGCTTCGAGTGGGAACGGTCGACGTCGGACGGTGCGACGCGACGATCGAGCGCGTGGATGAGGACGGTGGCATGACGCTCGTGTTGGAGGCGACGGACGAACGCGCCGAGGTACCGAGGGTGGATGTGCTCCTGGCGACGCCGAGGCCCAAGGTGCTGCGGCGGTTGTGGGCGCCGTTGGCGTCGCTGGGCGTCGGGCGAGTGGTGCTGACGAACGCGAACAAGGTGGAGAGGTATTATTTCGATAGTAAGGCGTTGGATCCGGAGACGATTCGAGGGGAAATTTTGCGAGGATTGGAGCAGGCGGGCGACTACGCGGTGCCGCAAATCGGCGTCGCCAAGCGTCTGCCGCCCGTCATCGATCGATTGGCGGGTGTGTTGGGCGACGACGAACTCGAAACGAACGGGTTTGAGTGGTTACTCAACGGAGACGCTGGTTGGGATCGTAAACCGGATGTTTTACTCTTGGCACATCCGGAGAAGTCGCCGACGAGCATGGCGGACGCATTGGCGGGCGCAGACTCGAATTCGCGAGTCGTCATCGCCGTCGGGCCTGAGGGTGGATGGACACCTTACGAGCTCGAGTTATTCGAAAAGGTGGGATTCAAACGCGTGGGACTCGGAAGTCGTACGTTCACTACAGACGTGGCGTGCATATCTCTTGTGAGCGCGGTGCGAGAGCGCTTGCAGAGTTGGCCGTAAACTACACTAAATTAGATATAGACATCACTAGGACATAGCAAAGACGATATAGAGGCAGTAAAGCATCATGCAAGGATACGTGACGATCATTCGCTTCCCCTCAGATTGTGGCATGGCGTGGATCAAACCCGCGCTGGCCTTTCTCGAGCTCCACAACACGCTGAGCGCCGCGAAAACCATGCTCAGCGTCCCCGTCTTCGATGGGAGGAAGAGCACGATCGCGCTGTATCCCACCACCGGTAACAAAGCGTAACCCAAAATACTTCCACACCTATTCAAACCGATCCCCTCACCACCACCTATAATTTGATTCAGTAACCAATACATTCCGAGAGACACCAGCGTGCTCCAACCCAAAATGTATCCAAAGTGTAACTTCCCAGCCAACAGATTCATCGTGCCCATGATGAGGCAAAACAACAACGGCCCCGCGAGATCTTCATCCGATGTATCCTCCACCTTGAACGGATGCAACACGCCCATCGTTCGACGATAAATCTGTTTCGGATCCACGCCCAGTTCCTCCAACAGCGGTGGCTCGTCCTCCACGCCCGTGAACGAGGGCGCGCGGTCGTGTCCCCCGCCGAACCCAAATCCACCTCCACCACCGTTCGGGGCACCACCGTACGCCCCCGCACCCGTCGAACTCGTCGCCTGCGGGTTCGAATACGCCTGGTAGTTCGGGTAGGCGGCAGCGTTAAAATCCATGAACTGCATGTTTTGCCCACCCTGCGGCGCCGGTTGCGGAATCTGCGCCATGTCTCACGCGACGCGCGCGCGTTCGACGCTCTCGACGTGCTCTCTCCGCGCGAGTCGACGCGAACCCTCCGCGCTCGCGCTCGCGCGAGTTCGAATGCCGTCGCGCAAGCCGTTTGCCGAATCTCTGTACTCTGGCGGAATTTTTTCGATGAGCTCAACCGAGGGTCACGATTCGACGCGAGCCCGGGCTCTCGAGCCGGGAGCTGGGTGGAGTTGGACCTTCGCGCATCCGCCGACGCCTCTTTCAGACGCACGACACCATGGTACGCGCGCGCGACACGATCGATCGATCGAAACGCGCGTCGCGCTCGCGCGTCATCCTCGCGCGCCGTCGTCTCGCGCGTCGATTCGCGCGACGCGCGTCGTCGGTGGCGAGGAGGATGCGGGCGCGCGGTCGCGATCGAGGCGGTGGAGGGGGCTGCTGCGCGCGCGTGGAGGCGCGCGCGAGGGTTAAACTCGAACGATCCGGGGCGGAAACGATGTGTCATTTCGCTCGCGACGTTTTCGCGCGTCGACGTCGTCGAGAGCGCGCGGCGTCGACGGCGAAAGGGACGAGATCGCGTGGAGGGTGGCAAGCCCTAAACGCGCCGGGGGTGGAGCGCGCGCGAGACGACGAGATGAAGAGGGACTGACCGAGACGTTTTCACCACCGCAGCCGTCTAACAAGACTTTCAAGGTGAAGAAGATTTTGGGGAAGAAGGCGAAGCAAAACCGCCCGCTTCCCCAATGGATCCGCATGCGCACGGACAACAAGATTCGGTACGTTTCCTTTCAGGGTTTTTGACGTCGCGAGATTCGACTCGACGTGCGCGAGCCTCAGTGCGCGCGCATCTCTTCTCATTCGTGTTGAACGAGAGTATTGACGGTATCGCTTTCTTTCCCACGATCACAGCTACAACGCGAAGCGCCGCCACTGGAGACGCACGAAGCTCAACTTGTAAGTTGCGCGTCGGGACTGGTGTAGACTGCTCCGCGTCTCGCCGCGAAGACGTTTTAGCTTTTGCGTGGATTAGCGTGCGATGCGAACATGTTGCGCGAGTAAAACGTCTAGCGTAGACGATGAGCACACTTAGCGGATTTCATAAGAAACGTAGTTCTTTTCTTCAAACGGCGTCTCAAAGCATCCGGCGCGCCTCGGTCGGTTTCGTCGCGTTTGTCAGTTTTTATTACACATCGCTCGCGCCTCGGGGCGCGTTGCGTCGAAAATGGTGCGCGCACGGTCTATGTGTTCCTATGTATCTCTTTGTCGCGCGTACGCGCGTGTGCGTGCGTGTGCGCGTAGTACTCGACTCGTCTCGTCTCGACGTCTCCGCCTCGCCTCTCGCGCCTCTCGCGCCTCTCGCTCACCTCGCCACCTTCCCTCCCGCGTCCATGGCGCTATCCTCCGTCCCACCGATCCCGTCGTCACTCTCCGTCGTCACGCTCCCTCCACTCGCCCCTCCCTCCCCACTCGCCCCCGTTCCCGCGCTCTCTCGCGCCGCATCCAAACTCTTTCGCATCGCCCAATCCGCGCTGTCAAAGTGTTTCACATCGCTCGCGATCAACCGCGGTTTCGGTCGCACGTCCCCGTACTTGGCCTGAAACTTTGCGTTCGCATCGTCTTCGTCGCTCATGCCTCTCGGTGCGCTCTGACGATTCACAGCGCCGCGCCCACCGTCACGTCCACACCGCACGTACGCCACGTCAGAATCGATTCATTCATTCATTCAATCAGTCGCGCGCGCCGTCACCACGCGCGCGGTCGGTCGGTCGGTCGGTCGCCGAGTCTCCGCACGCGCGACCGACCGACCGAGGTCCCGACCGTCCACGCGCGCTCTTTTATGTATCTACTTACCGTAAAGTCACGCGCGAATACGAGTGTGTGTGTGCCACGTAGAGTAGGCGTACAAAGGCCAACAGTCATCGACATGTGCGCGACGACGGGGCCCCGCCAGGACTGGCGCGCGGTCGACGACGGTGGAGTGGGTGGGGGGCGAATGAAGATGAGAGCGGTGCGTGACGTGTGCGCGTGAGAGGACGACGCGCGTGTGTCGTGTCGTGTGAGTGCGTGTGCGCGCGTCTCTCGTGTGCGTTCGTTCGTTCGTCGAGTCACTCGTCGGTGTGCGCGCGTGATTCGAGACGGAACGTCGCGCGCGAATCGATCGATCGATCGATCGATCGATCGATCGATCGATCGTCGAGCGAGCGCGCGCGCGCGCGTCCATCGATCGATCGTTTGGTGTGAGCGATGATGACGACGGTGGTGGTGACGATGTCGACGACGACGGTGGCGCGCGGGCGCGTGGGCGCGAGCGTGAGGCGACCGATGGTGGTGAGAGACGCGCGCGGACGAGGGGGACGCGTCGGCGCGCGGGCGAGGCGGACGGCGACGCGCGCGGGGTCCTCGGACGGCGAGGATGGGGACGTGAGCAGTGAAGATATGTTCGAGGCGGTGGCGAATGAGATGACGGCGGAGACGAAGGCGTCGAGGGACATCGAGGAGACGGTGTCATTTAAGAGGAGAGTCGGGGAGGCGGCGCCGACGCCGGCGAAGGCGAAGGCCGACGAAGACTTGGTGAATAAGCTCACGGAGCGGGTGAAGGATCCGCAGGTCGTGATGAAGGCTGCGGCGGGCGCCATCGCGGCGGGTACTGCGATGGTGTTCACGTCCGAGCCGGGAGCGGCCGTCGCGGGGGTTGGTATGGCGGTGCTAGTGGTGAAACTGCTGGAGTTGCTGGCGGCGAATCCGGCGACGACCAAGGAGCAATTCAACGCGAGCGTGAAGAAGGAGTTGAAGCCGATGCTCGATAAATTGCCGGCAACTGTGGACAAAGCATCCATCTCCAAGCGCGCGTCCGAGACGAGCTCGGCTGTCTTCGATCGTGCCAAACAATTGACAGATTCTTTCGACGAAGTGTTCAGCGGTTTCGGCATCGACGGCGTCAAACCGGTGGAGGAAACCAAGCCGGTGCCGGTTGAGAAGGCGCCGGAACCGGTGGAGGAAACCAAGCCGGCGCCGGTTGAGAAGGCGCCGGAACCGGTCAAGCCTGTCGAGCCGGTGCCGGTCTTGGCGGCGGCTCCCGCCGCTCCGACTCCCGAGGAGAAAAAGCGAGTGGAAGAGTGGGAAAATGCGCTGCTCAAGTTACAGTATAGCGAACAAATCATCGAAGACATTCGTGTTGCGGACGCCAACGCGGTCGAGCGCGCGCACGCGCGACGACTTGGGTTGGATTTCACCCCCGAAGTGGCGAAGAAAATGCCAGGGACGGAATATGCCTTTGCAGACGCGAGCTCCGTCCAAGCGGGTGAAGTGATTAGCGCTTTGAACAGTGCTGACAAGGGTTATTCCTCCTCCAACAACCGCGCTCGCTCGCAGCGCCCTCCGGAGAAGAGTGACAAGGATGTCGTCCGCTCTGACGAGAAGCCATGGTGGAGAAAGGTGATGGATTTCATTGTGGCTCTCATGATGTTCGCGGCTATTGGCTTGATGCTCTACTTCGTCGCTCGCACTTTCATGTAAACTATGCGCACTTCGCAAACAGTATTCAACGTACGTTTAATGAACAAGCTTTCAACTACAACATTCATGCCTTCACGTCTTGAGTAGAACCTCTAACACGCTATCGGGCGCGATGCGCGTGACGTCCTCATCATCCGCGATGAGCGTGTCCGGCACTTTGAAAATTTGCAAAACCTGCACCGGCTTCACTTTAAACTTGAGCGCTATCTCTTCGCGTAATTCCAGATATGTTTGGTAACCGAACGGAATCTCGCGGTAGAAGCGCTCGTTGGGAACCTTCACCTTGAGGCACACGGCCTTGTCCACCGGTTGTCCCACGACTTGGTTCTCCACCTTGTCTCTCATGCGTCGAGTGTTATCTATCACCATCGCCGCGTCTTCGGGCGAGAGCACTGCGGCTTCCTGAAGCTCGGTAAAAAATCTTATCTTCAAAGTCTCGGGACGAAGCTTCGCCGGCACCGATGCCCGTCTATTGATCGTTAGATGGACGTCCAACAAATAGCCGTGCTTGACGTCATAGATGAGCTCCACCACGGGTAAATATCCTTCCCATCGAGTGACGTCCTCCTCCTGCCATCTGACGCGTTGAAGCGTGGTGTCGCCGTCTGCGACACCGTCTTCGCCTATGATAGACTTGAAGGCTAAATATTCGTCGAGAGCATCGAGATTGAGAGGCTTATTCACCTTGATGCGATAAGAAATCGCCCCCGCCGATTTGTCGTTGATTTCTCGAACGAGATAGTACACGGCGAACGCCACGCCGACCCAAACGCACAAGCTGAGCGTAAACCATACCAATGGCTTATTCATGAACGGATCGACGATGTAAGTTTGCGCCCAGTCCGTGTGCACGACGCTCCATTCACCGGTGATTCTATCCAACAACTCAAACGCGAGCAACCCCGCAAAAATAAATTGCATCGCGTACAAGCTTGTACCCTGCTTGCCGTTCGACTTCATCTGTATCAACATCTCACCGCTGCTCCCACGAATGTCTTCGTGCACTCGCAAAGCCTGTGCGTCAGCGATAGTGTCCACCATGATGCGTAAACCGTTGATTTCTTCCCGGGCTGCCTCGAGAATTTTGCGCATATCCTCCACACGCACTTTCAAATCATTCAACATCACCTTCAATCCGAGGATCTCGTAGAGTCGTTGACCAGCTGGCGAGTCTGGAATAGCGTGAATGCTCGTGTCTTGATCGATCGATTCTCTCAGGTACACGAGAATTTCCTCGAGAAGAATGACGTCTCGCGAAGTCTCGGCAAGCGTATGTCGAATGTTGGCAACACTGTTCGGATCTTCCTCGTGATGTCTGATCATCTGTCGAACGAGCTTGAGAATATCATCCGTCATGAAAATTCTACTGAAGACGTTATTGACGAACACATCTCTCGATCTGATGGATAAATACATCAACATGACTGGTTCTTGAGCCTTGGCGTTCGGTCCGCTGAGTAAAATACCGTGAGATCCCGTGATGACCACGTCGCGATCGGTGATGTCGTAAGCGTGATACGTGTCACCCAAAACTTGTCTCAACTCGTTCTCGAACGCGTCTTTGTCCATGTACATGTCTGCCGCTTGTTGTGGTGCGATGCGCTCGGTGATGATGATGTTGATTTTGTCTCTTCGTTCGGCGCTGCCTAGGAAAACTGTTTGAAGTAAATCCCGCTGATGCTCACTCAAAAGTGAGTCCAAAATCGTGCTCGAGTCCATATGAACGTCGACGAGGAGACGAGCCAAGTTATCCAACGAGATGTTTTCGAGAATTCTATTCATGACGGATTCAACCATCAAACCATGCACGACTGTACCGTCCTTGCGTAAGTGAATGCCGAAATGCTCGACTTGTACGATGCCGTCGTCCTCGGGATAGTGAACTTGTGCCTCAATATTGGTGAAACTCGTCGTGTCGTGATCGAGGACGCTCACATTCGTCAAACCGGCGGGGATTTCACACTGCGTGTTCGTGGACTCGGCGTCGACCTCCGGCGAGAAGAATCCCCCTTGGCAGCGGTCGTTTGAACCGAGTTTCATGTTGAGGTTGACGATTTGATTCACCCCGAACGGCACCCACTCACCAACAAGGATGGTGACGTTCGATACCGTGATGACTTCGTCTAATTCATCGCGAATGGTGCTATCCTTCGTGGCGCTCTCCGCCGCGCGGTGGGAATTGGACGACGTCACCGGACCGCCGACTCGGCGCAAAACCAGAGGCAAATAGGGCGAGACGACATACGACACGTCTTCGACGTCCGTGATGGTTGATTCGAACGAGATCGTCTCGTTTCGCAGGTGAAACTTTTCGTCTTCAAACACAACTTGCAAAAGCTTGCCGTCGGCGACGCACAGCTCATCCACCAGTTGCCGATTCTCTTCGCTCATCCTCTTACTCACCAACGCTAAGCCCGCCGCGGTGATCTGAAACGCCAACACGCTCTGATGTTCCGTGCTCTTCAATCGCAATCCTCGAATGAGCTCACCCTCGATCAAATCATCCAAATCATCCACGCCCTCCTGCGACACGTTGAGATACAGGCGCGTATTCTTCACCATCGTCGACTCGGGCGCGTAATCGTACTCGAACACCTTTTGCACGATTCCCTCGTAAATCAGAACCAACAACGGCAACTTCCGCACCCACCGCTCCTTCTCGTACACCGTCTGCGCGCAATTCGAGTACTTACTCACCAAGTATAACAACTTGAGATGACTCGCCGTCCAATAGTCGTCGTGAAACTCCCGTCGCTCTCTCTGCACCAACCTCGCCTCTCCGCCCCGCGGATCCATCAACGGTCGATCCTCATACATCATCGCCATCGCCATCATCCCATCACTCTCCTCCTCGCGCGCCCGCGCCCGCGCCCACGCCTCCGTCACGCTCGCGCCCCCCCGCGGCTCATTCACGCGCCCACTCGCGCGCGCATCGTTCCCATCTTCGTCGTCGCCCGTTCGCGCGCCCCTATCCCCACGACGTCCTCGCGCGCGCGCGCGCATCGACGCTTCGGCATCCTCCCATCCTCTCTCCGCCGCGCGCGCCACCTCGCTCGCCCGCGACATGCTCGAGACGCGCGTCCCAGTGTCGCGCGCGCGTCGCGCAACGGATTTTCACGCACTTCGTCACGTCGTCCCGGGGACGATAACGACAACGGACGGCGAGGCGTTTTCGCGCTCGCGGGACACCGAGACGCGTCTCGTTCGGCCGTCGCGTCTCGCGATGGTGGCGTGTGATGATCCGAAGTGGGCGCCCGATGAACGCCCGGGCGCCCCCGTCGTCGTCCTGCACACGACGCACGGCGACGTGACGCTCGAGTTGTATTACAAGCACGCGCCCAAGACGTGTGAAAACTTTTTTGAGCTCGCGAGGCGTGGGTACTACGACGGGACGACGTTTCATCGCGTCATCGCGGATTTTATGATTCAGGGAGGCGATCCCACGGGGACGGGGCGCGGTGGGGAGAGCGCGTTCGGGGGGAAGTTTGATGATGAGATCAGCAGAGGACTGCGACACGTGGGGGCGGGGATTTTGTCGATGGCGAATAGCGGGCCGAACACGAATAAGAGTCAGTTTTTTATCACGCTCGCGGCGACGCCGTGGTTGGATGGGAAACATGCGATTTTTGGACGCGTTGAGAGCGGTATGCACGCGGTTCGGGCGATGGGGGCGGTCAAGGTTGATAAGAATGACAAGCCGTTGAAGGAGGTGAAAATTCTTCGCGTGACGTGCGACGATAGAGGGTTCTCGTGGTACTAGAGAGATTGTCAATAATGATACAAAGGTAAAGTAGACGAGACTTTGTTGTGCGCATCAAGGCTTTCACGTTAAATCGTCGCCACCATCCGCGCCTTCGTCGGTGAATTCGACGCCCATCTTTCGCGCCATGTCGCCGAGGTCGTGAGACGCGTTCGGTAGTCTAGTCGCCAAACGCGCGAAGGCGACGTCTAAGAATCGCACGCACGAGCCTTTTTCGATCGCATACTTGATGTTATCGATGTTTGTTTCGCGATAGGCGCTGAGCAACTTGTACGCCACCTCTCGTTCCTCACTCTTGTCGAAACCGGGAACTTCGTGAATGTCGTTGAACGTCGCCTGCGCGTTCAATCCATCTCCATCGTATAAAAGCGCGATGATGGCGCTCAGGTACGCCTTGGACAACGAATGCATCTGTCCCGCCCGCGAACACGATTCTGCGTACTTCATGCACGCGTCCGCCGCGTCTTGATACTCTTCCATCTGCAACAACATCGCGCCCAACCGACGGTGATGGTCTTGCGCCGCCGAGTCCTTACCCTCCTCGCTGTAAATCTCCACCGACCGTCTCAACAGCGCCACCGACGTCTTTGGATCTTTCGTCTCGATCGCTTTCGCCGCTCGTCCCAGCGCGTCCGCTCCCGCCTGCGCTCGATCCGCCAATGCGTACGACTCGCACGCGTGCTCCGCCATGGCCAACACCGCCTCCCCATTGACCGGGTTACACCTCGCCAACGCCTCCGTCCCTCGCTCCAACGCCTTCGCCGCGTGCCAGTAATCGTCTAATCGCGTGTGCGCCTCCGCGCTTCGCTCCTCGGCGTCCGCCGCCATGACGAAATTGTTCGATCCGCGATACACGCGCGCGGCTTCTTCGTACAGTTCGATCGCCTTGTCGAAATCTGGCTTCCATCGCAGCATCGATGGCTTCATGAACCCATTGGCTTTCTTGACGAGGTGCTTGGCGTTGATTTCGTTCGTACTCGGCATCGCGCGCGACGGTTTCGCGGTCTCGTGGGCGCGCAGTGGCGTCGGAATCTGGATGTTGAATTTCTCTTCTTCGACGCCGCTCGTCGCGGATTTGGACTAAAAACGGTTGATTACAACTCTACGTCTGGCGTCTCAGTCTGAATTCTTGAAAGAGCTATCGTACGACGCCGCGGGTTCGAGTTTCTTCGCCTCGACGAGCTTGCGAACCGCCTTCATGAAATCATCCTGCACGCAGTAGTCTCTGTCGTCACGAATCGCGAACATGCCGGCTTCGGTGCACACGTTTCGCATGTCAGCGGCGTTGAATTCTTCGGCAATCTTGGCGATGGACTCGTAGTCGATGTCGCCCTCCTTGTTGAGCTTTTGCGCGTGGATCTTTAAAACCTCCACGCGACCTTGCTCGTTGGGGAGCGGGATTTCGATCTTTCTGTCGAGACGTCCGGGACGCATCAACGCGGGATCCAAGACGTCGGGCCTGTTGGTGGCCATGATCATCTTCACCTTTCCTAAGACGTCGAAACCGTCGAGCTGATTTAAGAGCTCCATAAGCGTGCGCTGAATCTCGCGATCGGCGGACGTACCCTCGGAGAAACGCTTCCCACCGATGGCGTCGATTTCGTCCATGAAGATGATGCACGGCTCGTGGTCGCGAGCGTACCCAAACATCTCTCTGATCAATCTCGCAGATTCACCGATGTACTTATCCACTATAGCGCTAGAAACAATCTTCAAAAAGTTCGCATCGATGTTACTGGCGATCGCCTTGGCAAGCAAGGTCTTCCCCGTTCCCGGCGGACCGTAGAGCAACACGCCCTTCGGTGGCGCGATGCCCACGCGCACAAACAACTCTGGGTTCATGAGCGGTAATTCGATCGATTCGCGAAGCGCTCGAATCTGCTCGCCGAGACCACCGATGGAGCTGTAATCTACGTGTCCCGTGGATTCGCTCAACATGTTGAACACCAACGGATCCACCTCCCGAGGAAGCGCTCGCATGATGGTGAGCGTCGTCATGTCCAGCGTGACCCGCGTCCCGTTGACGAGTTTACTCTTATCCAACTTGGTCCTGCACCCGACCACGTATCTCGGACCCGAGCTCGCCTTCACGATAAATCTATCTTCGTCCAACTGTCTCAAAACCTCCCCGATAATCTGTCCCATTGACTGCAACGCCTTCAAATCGTCCTCTGTCTTGTCAAACGTCTTTCGAATCTCAATCAACTCGAACCTCGACGCGCGCACTCTCGCGTCCAATTCCTACGTTTTCGACCCCGCACGCGCGGTATCATCGTCAGTCTCCATCTCGCTAGCCTCACCCCTTTTCGCGTCGCGCGCGCGCCTCGCTCGCTTCGTTCCGACCTCGCGATCTCCCTCGACGTACCTTGTGCTGTAACAACAATCCCGCGTACTTTCTCAACGCCTCGCGTCGAGGATCCGGCGGCGGCGCCGCGGGTTCGCTCGGCGTCGTCGCCATCGCGTCCGTCGCGTTCGTCACCGGCGTCGCCGGCGTCTGCACCTGGTCCTCGTCGCCGTCCGTCGTCGTCATCTCGCCGTTCGATCGCTCGCGCGCCCTCGCGCTCTAATCCTCGCGCCTCACCTCGCGCGCGTCTCTCGCTCGCGCGCGTGCGTTCGCGCGCCCGGTCGCGCGCGAGTCCTCGCGAGTCCTCCCCTCGCCGTCGCTCGATGCGTCGGTCTCTCGCTCGCGCGCGCGCGTCGCCTCGCCTCGCCGTGCGTCGCGTTCAGGCGTCAGTCAGTCCCGCGCGTTGACCCGTGGACGACCGACGCGAGGCATGGCGTCGACCGCGCGCGCGCGAGACGCCGGCGACGCGTTCACGCTTCGCGGCACCACCGCCGTGGTCACGGGAGGGACGCAGGGGCTCGGACGCGCCATCGTCGAGTCGATGTGCGCGAGAGGCGCGCGGGTGTACACGTGCGCGAGGACGAAAGCCGACGTCGACGCGGCGTGCGACGCGTGGCGGGCGCGCGGGTACGACGTCCAGGGGTGTGCGTGCGATGTGAGCGATCACGAGCAGCGCGAGGCGTTCGTCGCGCGCGTGCGGGAGGCGTTCGGCGGCGCGCTGCACGCGTTGATTAACAACGTGGGCTTCAACGTGCGGAAACCCACGACGGCGTTCACGAAAGAGGAGTACGGGAAACTGATGACGACGAATTTAGAGGCGTCGTTCGAGATGTGTAAATTATTTCACGACCAATTGCGGGCGAGCGGGGATGGGAAGATTGTTTTTAATTCGTCGGTGGCTGGTTTGACGAGCATTCAGAGCGGTGCGTTGTACGCCATGTCCAAGGGGGCTATGAATCAGCTCACCCGTTCGTTGGCGTGCGAGTGGGCGAAGGATAACATCAGAGTCAACGCGGTCGCGCCCTGGTACACGAACACGCCCTTGGCGGCGCAGGTGTTGAAGAATGAAACGTACAGAAGAGCCGTCGTCGACCGCACGCCCATGGGACGCGTCGGCGAGCCGCCCGAGGTGGGAGACGTCGTCGCGTTCCTGTGCATGCCGGCGAGCTCGTACATCACCGGCGTCATCGTTCCCATCGACGGTGGGTTCACCGTGCACGGCTTCATTCCGCCTAAATTGTAATATTTCACGTCATTCTTTCGCGTCCCAGACCGACGCGCGCCGCCGCCTAAAAAATGGGCGACGTCACGCGAACCGCCGACACTTTACGACTGACGTTGCGTCATGTCCGCGCGCGCGTTCGCCTTGTCGGCGTCCTCGACGACGAACGCAATACGCGGGCGATGCGTTGGCGACTCGGTTCGCGCGCGTCGCGTCGTCGCACGCGCGGGGAACGTGAAAGATGAGGGTGGCAACTTCATGGATTGGTTGCGAAAAGAGATAGACATCACGTTTAATCCGCGCACGCCCGGAGCGAAAATCGCCGGTAGATGCCCGGACACGCAGACGCAACCGAGCGAAGTGTCGCCCGACCGGCTCAGCGCGGAAGACGAGGCGGTGTTGGCGGGGGCGAGGGACTTCGACGTCCGGGCGTTCGCGGCGGAGCTCGAGCGCGCTATGTCGGAGGACGGCGATCGAGGGCGAGAGATGACGGCGACGGCGACGGCGACGGCGTCGTCGACGAAATCGGCGGTGATGATGACGGAGGTTCTAGAGACCGAGGCGAGCGCGGTTGAGGCGGAGGAGGCGGGTGACGATGGGTTTGATTATTACGAGTTGGACGGCGAGAGCGAGGGACCGCTCACGGGTAGAGAGTTGGCGTTGCTTTGCATTAAAAAGTACGGCAAGGCGCACGACATGGCCATCAAGCACGTTAAGATGGGATCGGGCATGAAACGTTGGGTGTCGCTGAACCTATACGTCGGACACCTCGGGCAACGCTCGTACCCACAAACCGAGGAGGCGTACTTGGAACAACTCGACGTCATCTCGTATCTCATCAACAGCTGGAATCAAGAGGATTATACGCGCGCGTTTTTCCGCGAAAAACCCATCGCTCGAAGAGGTCTTCCGTCGCGACCGCGCGTGGACACGTGCGTGACGTTGCAGTTTAGTCGCAGTCCCACGTGGGATGATGAGCTCGGTGATGAATACTTTGAGTTTTGAATTTGAATGAATGAATTTCAACTACAAATCTGGCTTGGGCAACGACACTCGTCCCCACACCGTCTTCGGCGGCTGTCCAGAGATCTCGCACACTATCCTATTCACGTCTAAACGCCACGCTATGTCTATGGATTCGACGTGCTCTTTCAGCGTGCGAACCGTTTCGTCGCTCGCCTCAGCCACCCACAACAGAGACACATGCGGGTCCGGATCATCATAATACGTTGGAAAATCTAAAGGCTCTAGCGCGGCGTTCACCCGATCGATGGCATCGATCAACGCCGTCTTCGACTCGCTCGTCGTTCCCTCCCGAAAGCCCGCTGCCACGAAGGCGCGCGTCCCGTCGTCGTTAGTGAACACCCGCAGCGCGTCGAACACCGCCTCGAACGGCCTCATCGACGCCAACTCTCGACGAACGCTCTCATACACGTCCTTCCAATCGTCTCGCCTGATCGGAAACACCCTCGACAGCGACGCGTGCGGCCCTTTCGTCGTCAACGCCTCGCACTCCTCGAGCTCGGGGAACGCGTCGACGAGCGCGCGCAGCGCCGCGCCAAGCGCGCCGTCGCGCGCGATCGCCCCCGCGGGCGCGCGCACGTGCGTCGCGTAGTTTCCCTCGACGTGCGGGAACGACCGCGCGCGCGCGCCCATGGGCACGAGCGACGAGAAGTCCCGCGAAACCGCCTCACTGTCGAACGCGAAAAGGTACTCGTCGAATGGCGCGCGGTGACGCCGCGCTCGCGCGCTCGCTCGACGCGGCTGAACGGATAGACGTCGCGTGCGATGTGTTTAGAGCGTCTCGGCGCACGCGCGAGACCTCAACGCGCGCGTGCGGGGGATGGGTGCGCTCGGCACGTCGCGCGGGGGAACGTTGCACTTTTCCAAACGAACGCGCAGACTGACGCCGTCGCGACTCCCTCTCGCGTGCGCAGATCGAGATGAGCAAAAAGTTATTGATTCAGATCTTGCGGATCGTGCCGCTGGCGCTGTACCTCAGAAGCGCGGCGTGCAAGTTCGGCATTCCGATCGGCGGTTGCGACGGTCCCCTGTGCCCGGTGGCCATCGGCAAGGCGGGCGACTGCGTGCCGACTGCAAACACGGCGGAGCAGTTGGCGTGGTGCCAACATGCTTGGACGCCGTGGGCGAACAGTTTGTTGGCCATGGTGAAGGTGCCGTTGAAGGTTCGGTGTTCGGCGGCTGATGGATACGAGTTTGCGAAGATTATCGGCGCGTTGGAGGTGCTCGGCTACGCGGCGCTGTGGACGAACCCGGCTCAGGGTGCGTTCATGCTCACGGTGATCATGCTCGGAGCGATTCACTTCCACATGACGTTCCTCAAGGATCCGGTGGGCAGACTCACGATCCAGTTCGCGTTGCTCTTCGCCTCCTTGGCCATCATGTTCTTGAGCCGACCGACCAAGACAACCAAGCCGAAGACGACTCGTCGCACGTCCAGCCGAAAGACGAAGCGAAGCTAACTTGCGCACCGATGATGTCGGAGGCGCCACGATGATTTGCCCGCTGTTAGTTGTGAGACGCGTATGCGTGAGGGGCTTATTGTGAAGAAAAAGTAAAATTATATTTATGTTACACGTCCAATTCGAGTGCTCTCGCGAAAAAACCATCCACCGTCGGGCACATCGCATCCGCGAGACACTCGCAAATATCCAAGAGCTCTTGCGCGTCTTCCGCGTCCTCGACCTCATCCAGCCATTCAAGCATATCTCTCGCACCATCAAGCATGGATGTTATGTCGCACAGACGTTGACTGAGCGATTCGCTTTGCGAGACGTCAGTCATCTTTTGACGAGTCCTGGATAATATGATGCCAATCGCATTTTCAGGTTTTTGTTTGGGTTTCAACCACTCGTACATCTTGTTTATCAGACCGAAGTAAATCAATAACGGCTTGAGTCGTTTGAATCGTTCCGTGGCGTCGAGTTCATTCCAGCAAGCGTCCGACGCTGCGCCTTCGTCCGAGGAGTAGGTAGCAATTCTCGTACATTCGTACTTCTTCGCGTGTCTCACAATAGCAATCAAGACATTCTGACGCGCTTTCTCCCACTGTTCATTGGACCACACAGTGATAGAAAGGACCAAACCAGCGGGAAGAAGCTGAAGATGACACACGTCGGGATCATTCCAGAGCTCAGTGCCGTAAGACAGGCGGGCCAGGAGCGCGTTGTACTCCTCCAAACCTTTTTGGGGACAGAGAGAAACCTGATGGAGTAGCAAACGCATCATGTGTGGTAGAAGATTCATGTTACTCTCTCTTCCTCCACCCCGGCAGTCTTTGCTAAACGAGACATTCATCGCGAATCGACCGAGAAGTAAGCTTATATCCACTGCCACTTGTCGAGCGCGCGTCGGTGGCGAGATGAAGGCGCCGACGGCGAAACAATTCTGCCACCAGGTGTCTACGGCAGAGATGTATGCCGTGTCCGCGATCATGTCACCCATCACTGGAAGCAAGTTGTTGCACAAAGTTTCACTGTTGCGCAACGCCGCACCTTCCCATTCTCTTTTTGGCGTACGCAACGCTACATCCGCTCGTTTTGCAGACTGATGACACGAAAAGTGAATCGCATTAAAGTGAGACACCGTGCAAAGCGTCTGCGACAGCTCTTCACTCGTGTACGGTGTATTCATGAGTTTATTGAAGCAATATATACCGAGGAGCTCAGATGGTTTGAGCTTGTAACCTTCGAAACAAACTCTGCAGACGATTGACTCTTGTTCGCTCTCAGTCACCATATTTGTGTAGCCTTGCAAAGATCTCGGCGAACGGGAGACCCCTATCGTCGATGCGCCTGGACTCGATGAATTAGCGACAACTTGCATACCCATTTCAGAGAGCATTTGTTGCCGCTTGGCCAATGCCTTTCCTCGATTCTCTTCTCGTGTGGCGGCTCGTAAATGATCCAGATGCTGAGCGACAATCTCAGATGCGCTTGCAAAAGTTTCCAAACAATTTTCTGCAAAAGTGCCGATGTCATGTTCGATGACGGACTCAAGATGATGTAAAAGATCAATCACTTCAGAGTTCTCTTCCAAATCCAGCCGGTACCCACGCGTAATGCCGTTGAGAATTTCAAGTGCGACTGGTAACACAGATTCTTTGATAGCCGAAGTCCAAGCCTGAGTCCCACGAACTCTTCCATCGGAGTCTTTGAAAATGTCATTGATGATGAAACCAATCACAAAATCGACCGTTCCTTTGGTCCAAACAGCCTCGAGGACGCGATGTCCCGATTGATCCATGGGTATGGCTTCCGCCAGGCGAGCCGAACACTCAAGTTCGAGCTTCAATGCGCTGTTCTCCTCGTGTCCATGCAATTGAACAAGCTTACGGACTGAAGCGTCGAAGTTTTTCACCAGAATAGTCGTAGACTGAGTCGTAGAACCAGCGAGACGTGGGATGACGCGCGCCAGAATGTCAGCCTCATGTCGTTCTTGGCTTTGAATAAGCTGCTTGAGCTGTGACAAGAAAATCTCGACGTGATTCATCTCGTTTGCGCGAATAGACATCTCGATTGTCTGTAATGAGGAGCTATTCTTAACGAGCATGGGAGATCCCGGACGCTTGGCCATGCTGGCGCTCTCCACCAGTTCGCGACTTAGAATGCCAGATTTGATCGCCGGCGCACTGACATCACCTTCAGAGCTCTGCACAGTCTCCTCTTGTTCCTCCCTCAGAAGCATCTCTATGACGAGAAGAAATTCTTTACCGGAGTGAGAACAGTCGCGAGTGAAGGCTTGCGCAGTTTCATCGAGTAACTTTTCCAACGCTCCAATCGCCAGCATGTCCTTTCTGTTCTTTTTCAAGTAGCACGCTGAACGAAGTATTTCAAGCAATTTGGCGAAAACGTCTTCATTCCCGGTGTACAGCACTGAAGTATCTCGTCTGATGCGAGGTAGCAGCTCAATCAGCGTGCTGAAACCATCGTCTTCCTGGAAGATTGTCGTACCAGCGAACTTAATTTCGATATCTTCGTCTTCTTCCTTCGTCGGTGGAAGCTCATCGATTCGCTGTTCCGTCGCTTCGCCATCCAAACCACTCAAACGGAAAGTCACGGGCATCGGCGGACCAATCGCATTGTCTGCGTTAGTGCTTTGACGAACTCGTGAATCTTGAAGCAACGACGGTAGCCAAATTCGCTCGAAGACGTCCTCCACGGGCAGATCGAGACTGATGATTTGATTCGTTACGAGCAACTCCATACCAAAATCATCCTCAACGAGACCAACCATGTCGAGTTCTCTGCAGATGAGGTTTTTCACGTCCCGCATCAGTGGTTTCGCACTCATGTTGGCGGTAGAATATGGATTACGCAACATCACACCCGGAATGAACTCTTCTTGCGTGGGGCTCTTGAGTATCCTAAGAAGATACGCCTTCGGAGGCGGAGCCCGCGGTAAAACGTGATTTGCCAGTTCATTCAGGATGAGTTGTAACGGTAGCTTGGGCTCTTGCGACACGCCAGACACGTGGATTTGTGCCAGCTTTAAGCACACCTTCGCTATCTTTGGCTGCAACGATCCCGATGATTCGATGACGAGAGAGAGCAGAGCATCAAACGTTTCCGAAGCTTTGATGGCAACAGGACTCTGGCAAATTTGAAGTGCTCTCGCGCACAACACTGCGCGCACGATTGCCTCTAATCCCACTGTAACGAATCTTTCCGTGAATGAAGATGACTCTGCAAAGATGTTTCTCAGTAAGATGGACACAGAGTGCAGATTAACGCCAGTGTCTCGGTTTGTTGAGGCAAAAAGAGCTCTGTCCGATACAGCGTACTGTGAGTTTACATCCAGCTCTCTCTGCAGCATTGAAAGTAGACGAAACGAGAGTTTGTTCGATTCGTTCACCCGTGAAATTATAATATCACTGCAGAGCGCCAGGCTCAAAACACTTAGAAAATCGTTGTAAGGTTCACTGTCCAAGTTAGGTTTCGTTCCGAGCATGAAATTAGCAATCTGAACATTCATTTCATCACTGTTCTGCAGCAAGATGCTGAACACCTGCACCACCTCGTGTCTCACGAATCTGGACCCGCAACTCAACGCCGCAGCGAGCCAAGGAACTAGTTGCACAATATTCGGGACAGACTTTTCTTCACTTGTAGCTTCAGGCTCCAAAGATTCAAACTCAGAAAACGCACGTATTGAGGTCAGGATCTCCTCAAGAGTACCAGAATTTGTCATCGCTTGTCGGACAAACTCCAGTGCAGGTAACACTGTATTCTCGACGACCACCGCATTCGAAACAAGCTGTTTCGAAATGATCGCCTTACATGCAAGATTCATCAGCGCAGCCCGCTCTGCACCTTTCGTTGTAGTCATACCAGACTCAACGCGATACGTGCTTACGTGAACCAAATCCTTCAGCAGCAAAACGTCTTGATTGTTTTGCGAAATCATACTCCCTTGCCACGTGTTGACAGATAGTAATGCATTACCTGCGCGTTCGAGTGCAGAATCGCAAAGAAATCGGGCTACATCCTCGCTCGCAGCCGCCATGTTTGATAGAATTGTACGAACAGTGCTGCAGCACGTGAGACCAAAAACGTGTGGGTTGAGCATGCGATTGAATAAATGTTGGTGGATATCGCATCCGCTCAAAGCTTTCATCCCTGTTGGAGTGCGCGATAAACTTGTGCAAAGCTTTAACGCGCAAAACAAGTAGTCTCGACAGGTCCCGTAGTTGTCGTTTGTTGCAGGGGGTGAACTTGATACGCCTTCATCCGTCTCAGCGGGCAAGTATTGCAGAATGGCGTCGTGTACCGAATCACACTTGCATCTCGCGGCAATCAGATCCATCCTCCTCCCTTTACTCGTCACGCTAAACATTCTTTCAACATCTTCGGAGGAGTCTCCCCGTTCGAATAGTGCGCTTCGAATAGAGCTTTCTGCAGATTCTACGGATTCAAGTATTTTTGCGATTGCTTGAGACTGCATCTTAAGTTCTTGAACAGCATCGGAAAGATCTCTTGCGTCTTGAAGCTTTGGGTGGCGCAAGCACAACGTGGGATGTGCAGACAAAGTCGTTTGTATTTTTGCGTAACGACAGTACCCACACTCGTTACATATGAATGCATCGAGCTTCTCGTAGTTGATATTTCGGCAGTATCGACACTGATATGCATTCTCTCGACAATGCGTGCAAATTCCATGCTTGATATCAGTGACCAACCGAGCGCAGCGAGGACAGTGCAAAGCCATCGTCATCTTTGCCTGTAAATTCTCGTGAAAAGATCTGAAGACGATTTTGAGTGCCGATGCATCCACTGGAATTTCGAATTTAAGTTCTGCTTCATTCGCCGATGAAGGGAAGTAAAGCACTCCAAGAAACTGCCAAGACGAGCAGTCGTAAGCTCGCAACACACTCAAGTCTTTTCTACTCGTCGTGCGCCATACCTCGACCTCTTTGACGCGGATGTGAGATTTTAATTCAGTCACGTTCATAGAGATTGAATCAATAGTCATCGTCTCTCGTAACTTCGAAAACGCAGTATTTTTGGTGAAAGTTTGGTTCTTCTTCAGAGAATCGAGAGAGTGAGCAGAGAACCCGTGGCATCCGAGATAAGTTACAACATCCAGCGCGCTCGGACTTTTCTCCAACCAGTATTTGTCGAAGGAATCACCGCCCAAGATTCGCTGCTGCTTCAGCGCACGGTAGAGATCCGCTCTTGGATGATCGCTCACGCATAAAAGCACGTCCCGCATGCCGTGACAGAACTTGTTGATACTGCTCTGATATAGAGACACAACGTCTGAATCAGATAGCATAATACCCTTTGCGAATTCCATCAATTCACCGACACGATGACCATGGTTTTGTGAATTCTCCAAAGCTGACATCAGGATAACAAGGACATCATCTCGATAATGTTCGCACGAGTACCAAATTGTTTTTAGGACGCAGGCCGCAGCGGCGCGTGTATCGTCCTCCACGGCAGCTAAGGCGCATTTATGCGTCATGACGTTAAGTCCTTGAATGATCTCTCTGAGCAAGTCTCTCTTCGTGGCTCTAGCCCCGGGCTCACCGTCGTTACATGATTCCACGGTGCACGAAATGACTTTGCATATGTTTGTAGAAATTGGAGCTGGAAGATTGGATGCCGCCACCATCAACGCGCCTACCAATTCAGGAGCAAAATCAATGTTTTCGTAAAAGTGTCTCAGACTCCTCTTGTTATCTATCGCCACCTCAAGGAATCGGTCTACTGTCTCTTTCGCACGCTGTAATTCTGAATAGGGAACTTCGTCCACGTACCAATGCGAATTAACACTCGTCGTGACGATCTCACGCAGAGAATTTGACAAATTGAAAAGTCGACCGGCTTGAGTCAAAGTGCGAATCTCGATGTCATCGTCTCCAAGAAATTGCTTCAGCAAGAAAACTGCCTGTGACGAAAGATCTTTTGGTTTCATCGCTGATATACGAGCAAGAACTTGAGACCACTCCGACTTTTCGCGCTCAGGCAGTGTACTCATAACGGTCGAGCGAGAATGTGCCGATGCATAAAGGATCACCGATTGAAGACAGTGAAGGATGCGCTGTTCCCGATTTCTCACGTTTTCGTCGCTTTGCAATAGAGCACCGTATCCCTTCTCTGGCGGATGCACGTCTGTCTCGCGCACGTCGAGGCAACGCAAGAACTCGCAAGCCAACGCATACGTGTGCAAAAGAGCTTCACGAGCTTCACTCGTCGGCATATCTTGTAACTGCATGCACTCCGCTGCAATGGCCAATCGACTACTTATCGCATCTTGCGCAAGGATATCACCGTGCAAAGGAGGAAGCTTACACAATTCCAAGTTCAGACATTCGGGATAGGCTTCGCTCAAGGTACGAATGAGTGTGATTTGTGACTTGTACAGCGTGTGCTTCTTAACCTGCATGATTGATGATATCAACTGGCGAATTCCACTCGACGCTGCACACTTGTCGTGTCTGAGCTCCACTTTGGGCGCGAAAATACGGCGCGCTGGATTGACATCTGATGTGGTGATTGAGCTCATTGTGAGAAGATGCCAGAGTAAAGTTTCAGTAGCCGCGTCACGAACGTCTTCACGAGTGCAAGTAACCAATCCAACTATGGACTTGACAATTTCAGCGTCGTGCTCGTTTATCAATACCGCTACCAATGCGTGTACGATGCTCGGTATGATTTCATTTGCATCCCACGCTTCGGCAGCCACGTCCAACATAGCAAGCGATGTGTTCGCTAGTGTCGACAGATAAGGCAAAGAGTCCAGAAGAGTGTTAGGTCTACGCAGTGCGAGTCGACCTAACTTTCTCACCGCGCAGAAATACTCGAGAAGGTCAGCGTCAGAGACGCTAAAAGGACTCTCGAGAATACGAGGACAAATTCGCTCCGTAACCTTGTGCCCGAAAAGAAGAGTAGAGTTGTCTTTAATGTGCATCGCCGTAAGCATGGTGTCTCGCGTTTGCGCCCTGAGGACTTTCCAGGCAACAAACTTAGCGTACTTATGATTCGAAGTCTGGAGCGTGATGAACTCCTTCTTTCGCAGCATGGCCTCGTAGCAAACGCGCAACTTGCTCGATTTCAAGTCAAGTTTGCAATAGCGTAACGCATGAATGATGGAAATGGTGCCACTCAACCACGCCATTGCACTATCATCGAGACCATCATCGCGAATTAAGTGTCTTCTAGCGCGAGACGCACTAGAAGCAAGAATTTCGTGCGTGTGTTGGACGTCACTTTTTCGCTCGGCTTGCAGATCCTCTTCCAACGTGTCGCCATCACACGCGTACACTTCCATTCGATGAATGCAGATACTCACCTGCCTTATGGAATCGACGGAAAATACAAATTTGGGTGCATACAAGCCATCTTTCAAGGCTTTTGACTCCGCACACGTAAACGGAATATCGTACCACCTCTTTGATTCGCGTTCAAACGTGAAAATCCTGCCTCCTGGAAGCACAAGTTTAGACGGCGTGTACGATTGCATCGTGATTCCTCCGATGTAAATCCTGATCCCCCGAATGACTCGATTGTCATCTGGTAGTTCGAGAGTAAGGTAAGCCTCGATAGAGCTGGGTGACGCTACGGATCCATCTTCTGACTGTAGAATACTACGCAACACTGCTGGAGTCGATCCTTGATTGAAACTTCCACCAAAATCAACATTTGTAGTAACTCTGGTGAGCTTTTCGAAAAAGTTGTAGGCAAACTTGATCTCATTCGTTTTGATGCCATTCTTTCTTTCATCTGTTCTCAAGCTTCTCGGTGTGGGTAAGGACTGTACGCTGCTGTATGTGTGAATCTGCATCGAACCGTCGCTGCGCAAAACAATAAGTGATGACGGAAAGTCTCCCGATCCAGTTTTTTGATATCCCGTGTAGCCTATAATACTCGCAGTAGATGTCTCAGCAACGACTTTGTCAACTTTTGTGTCACCGACGGCTAAAAGTGCTATCGATTCACCGAGACATTCCGCCTGCATGAATACGCGCTTTGGCATCAGCAACGTTGCATCGGGACCCGGTTTGTTCGGTAGACAGAAGTCAAGCACTTTTGATGGTTTATGCTCACATCGCTCGATGGTTTTCAAGATATGAACATCGACGTCTTCATCAGTGTTTACACTGACGCGCGTAAAGATGATCTCACCGGCAGAAGAGTGCACGATAGCGATGCCGTGACACTGTGAAAACGTGACCGCGCGAACCTTGTCACAAACACCAGCTCTGGAATTTTGATCCAATTGAATGCTTTTCGCTTTCGACGTCACTTTCACGCGAAGTGCATGCAAGTTGCCATCTTCTGTAGTGATCAAAGCACACAGTCGATTTTTGTGTCGAGAATTGATCCAGACAGTTGAGGTGATTGGCATCGCACTTTGAATGGTGCATGCGGGTACACATGCGTTTCGCGAGAGATCATAAAGTGCACACGCGCTCCGTCCAGTAATAGAGAGCAGAGACGTCGAACTAGGAACCCAACTTGCGTCAATGATCAAGTCGATACTCTCTGGTACTTGTATCGGTAATCTATCAATAATTTCACCGCCATCGCTGAGGGTAAACACTTGCGCTTGATGCAAACCGGTCACGGCCAGATATTCTTTGCGCATCTGATTGAACTCGAGCTTGATGATTTCAAACCCGACCAAATTTCTCGAAAGCGGGCGAATGCCAACCTTATCGCCGAGTTGAATCGATTTACTCTCACTGAGTTCTGACTGGGCGCCGACGACAACGTTGGCATCGAGGATGGATATTTTATCACCTTCAGCGATAGCCAAGTGACCGTCACGTGAGCATGCGGCGCCATTCCGCACGATAACTCCAGAAAAAAGTAACTCTTGTACCTTTACCTTAGTTTGCACCTGTACCACTTCGAATGATCCGGCTTTGAAATTCCGCGCCACATGCAACGCAACCACGCTCTCATCCATCACTAGTACAGATTTGCTCGCTTCGCGAGGTACACGATCCAACGACGTTGAGTCACTCTCATGAAGCGGTCTAAACCAAGATATAAGCACGCTCTCTAACTTCTCCGTGATATCGGCACGTTCAAGCGTCAACTTGAGCTCCTTGAGCGCCGTAGTAGAGCACAACCTTCGGGCAAGATTTGGTTCTTGAGATTCTTCCATTTCGTCTTCGCCCTCTGAGTCACTCTCAGCGTCAATCTCAAAATTTTGACTAGTCCTTTCTCTCGCATCGCGACGTTCATCGTCGAATTCTAACACATCGCGTTCACTCAGGCAAAAGCACTTATGCCGAGGAGCTGGACTGGCGCCGTCAGCGCCACAGTCGCAGAAGAATCTCGACTTTCTAGAGTAAACAACACGATGACCAGCGTGGCATGTTTTCGCGCAGTTGCTACAACATCCACGACTAGCGACGAGGTTGCAATCGTAGCAAAAGTACCAATGCTGTTCTTGAAACGACTCGCCACTCGTGACAAACGTGCAAAGGCCAGAAGAGATGTTCAGTCTGTCTTCAGCGAGACTATCGGTATCTGTCTCATTTTCTGCGTTGCCACTCGCCAAAAGAATCCTCTCTCGTAAATGATTTTCTTCAGATCCAATCAAACGTCCCCAGAGTTCAGGTAAGGTGCGCCCACCTGACTCCGGTTCCGCTGGTTCGTCAGCTGCGAGAGTCGCTACAGCAGCGTCAAGAACGGCATCTAGACGTGCAAGTCTTCTTTCAAGTAACTCATCGCTCGGATTGTCTTCCAGCAAAGTCTCTGGCATCGTGAACAGCTCCGCCAAACCTCTTTGATCATTCGTCGCATCTTGCTCCGGTACGATGTCGTCGCGTTGTTGAGATTCTTGAGAATGAGAAGTGCCTCGCAGATTCGTAGAAGTCAGTTGCTCAGCGAGCGTTGCTATAGGTCCATCTCGGTCATCTCGGTCCACAACAGAGAAACTACGCAAAACAAAACTAATAAATCGTACACTCGCAATGAATCGTAAAATGTCGTCGTCTTGAGAGAGCATTTTGGCTCGCTCCAGAGAAGCAAACAAGCACGCTGCGATGGTCTGCGCCCCATCGCGTCGGCAACTCAGACCAAGGCGAATCAAGGTCAATGGCGCGGAATCTAGAATCAATTTACTCGCTTTAGTAGCATCAAAGCGCTTGTCCAAGAGAAATGCTTCCGGAAAATCGTCTAACGTCATGCTGAGTAGACTGGTGACGCAGCCGTGCGTCTCGTCGTTGACATTGTCGTCGCTGATGCTCGCCTCCAAAAGCTTCACCATACAATCACGCACGTCCAAGTCAGCGCTACAGAGCCTTTTTATCACGCTCGTCGCAACGCGTTTACGCGGGAATAGCGCAAACGCTTCCTCAATGACGCGCCAATTACCTGTGCTCGAAATCGTGACAGAATACAACGCATTTGACAGCGCGCAAGACGTATTGTCCGTCAAGCCTGTCCACTCTGACGACATCACGAACATTGATACGATGTCTGTGATGAAACCACACTCATCAAGATTCAATTCGGGACCCAGAAATGTACACGCACGTTCGCACTCGAGACAGACAGCTTCGATTAAACGAGTGTCTGTGCTCGCGCTCATCACTTCTAAACATAACTGCGCCAACGTCCGAGGGAGAATGCCCAAACCCAGAGTCGCTCTCGTAAGCTTTTGACGTAATATACTCACGCATACGTCTAACGTCGCTCGATAGAGATCAACGATCAACGTGTCCGTCGGCGAGGTGATTCTCGAAGTCTCACCAACAATGGCGCCGTCGATGCTCTCCGCAGGCTCCGCGAGCGCGCTCATCAACGCCGATTCATCACTCGCGCTGAGTACGGTCGCGTCGTCCACTTTCGTGCCCTGGTACGCGCACTCATATTCGGCTCGCAATCGCTCCACGATCGTCGCCGACCACCTCTCCGCGTACCCTCTCGACACGCACGCTCGAAGCACGTCACTCCAACTCGCCGCTGCATCCACGTCTCGCGCGTCCAACCGCTCGAGCGAAAACACCGCCATCTTCATCACCGCGTGGTACGTATCCCGCACAACGTCGTAATCATCCTGCAGCGCTCCTCGCAGCGCGTCCGGATGCGTCGTAAACGTCGCCACCGCCGCCTCGCACGCGCGCAGCGTCTCGTCCTGCGTCTCGCTCGTCGACGCCTCGCCCAACGCCTCTTCCAACCGCTCCCCTCGCGCGATGAGCGCCTTGACGCAGTGCGGCGCCAGCGCGTGCGACACCATCTTCTTTCTCAATTTCCCACGCGCCCCCACGCTTCGTCGCAACGCGCGCACGAGCTCCCGAAGCTCGCTCCCTCGCGTCCCGTCGCTCCCCCGCCCCTCCGCCTGGGAGGAATCCTTGTCCACGGCCCGCGTCGCCCCCGACGACGTCCCTCTCGCGTCGACGAGCACCACCGCCCCGCGCACCGCACTCGTGCGTCGGTCGTTTTCCCGCGCACCGTTTTCACCCTCGTCGCGCGCGATCGCGCGCGCGCCGTCGTCGTCGTCGCCGTCGTCGTCGTCGTCGCGCGAGACGACCGCGTCGTCGTCGTCGTCGATGATGATGTCGGCGTCTTCGAGACCGCGCACGCGTCCGCGCGCGGTGGTCATCGCGTCGCGCGCGCGAGACGACGGGACGGAATCCGGACCGAGCGAAAACGTATCGATCGCGCTCGACGCTCGCGTCGGCGTCTGGCGCGTCGCGTCGGCGTCGGGGCGCGTCGACGCGCGCGTCCGAGGCTTGCGTTTTTACGTGCGAAACAGTTGCGTATAGTACCGTTTTGAGCGGTAATAACGAACGCACGTTCTCTCGCCGTCGTGTTCTGGGCGCGCGCTCGGTCTCGACGCCAGTGTTTTGCGCGCGGTCGTCGCGTCGTCGCGACTCGAGCGAGCGCCCGTCGCGGGCGAGGAACGCGCGGACGCGCGCGAGGGAAATCGTCGCGCGAAATCGTCGCGCGAGGTTACGGCTCGGGGGGCGGAGGCGCGCGCGACGGGCGGTGCATTCACGCCTCGCACGATCGTCGTCGAGGCGCGCGCGAGACGCGGTGACGCGAGGGAGTGGAAACGCGCGCGCGCGCGAGGGGTGAAGGGGTGAAGACGGCGCGGAGGATGAAGGCGGAGACGGCGGAGACGATGGTGGAGCGCGCGGGGAAGGATGCGTGTTCGTCGGGGAGAGATTCCCCGGGCACGCCGCCGGCGGAGGACGCGGTGGCGAGACGAGGCGACGCGGCGAAGAACGGCGCGAGGAAACGGGTGAAGAAGGCGCACGACGTCGCCGTGGACGATGAACCGGACGTGGACGAACGAGGTGAGTTGATGTTTGGGTGCGGGAAGTGTGATTACGATCCGGATGGGTGCGAAGCGTGTCTCGGCGGACCGCCGATTCGGAGCGCGTGCGAGTGGGACAAGGCGCTGCGGAGAGACGTGCCGCCGGTGAAGACGTACAGGCCGACGGAGGCGGAGTGGGCGGGCGATCCTCTGGTTTACATCAATTCTATTCGTCCCGAGGCGGAAAAGTACGGCGTGTGTAAGATTGTTCCCCCGGAGAGTTGGACGCCGGGATTTTGTCTCCCGGGTAAGGAACAGTTGCGGTTTCGCACGAGAATACAGGCGCTCAACGAATTGCAAAATCGTCCGGCGGGACCGAGCGCGCGGGCGCGGGCGAAGATGCGAGAGGATGAGAAGAGTGGGAACAAATCATCGTTGTCCGGTGGAGGCGTCGCGACCGGAGGCCGCATGGGAAGTGGAGGCCGCATGGGCGGAGCTTCGCAAGCCGACGCGAACGCCATCGCCGAAAAGTACGGATTCCAGCAAGGGCAGCGACACAACTTGACAACCTTGGAGAGATACTCTGAATACTTCAAGAGGAAATATTTTAGCAAGAATGGCGAACCAGTGGAGAATTTGACGGTGCGAGACATGGAAGGGGAGTTCTGGCGACTCATCGAACAGAGCGAAGGGCGGAGCGTCGAGGTGATTTACGGCGCCGATATCGCGACGATGGACGTCGGGAGCGGATTCGCGAAAAAGGGAGATTCGTGTCCACCAGGACAGGAGCGATACGCTGAGAGTCCATGGAACGTGTGTAACATGCCCTACAACTCGGAGAGTTGTTTGAGTCATGTCGAACCGACGACGGGCATCACCGTTCCGTGGCTGTACTTCGGCATGACGATGTCCGCGTTTTGTTGGCACGTCGAGGACCACAACTTTTATAGCGTCAATTATCATCACTTTGGCGCGCCCAAGGTGTGGTATTCCATTCCCGCCACCCACTCAAAACAGTTCGAGGACGTGATGCACAAGAGACTACCTCACTTGTTCCAGTGTCAACCCGACTTGCTTCACAGCTTGGTGACCATTTTATCGCCCAAGGTGTTGCAAGACGAGGGCATCCCCGTGTACCGCGTCGAACAGGATCCCAGAAGCTACATTATCACGTTTCCGTACGCCTATCACGCTGGTTTCAATACCGGGTTCAACTGTGCCGAGGCGGTGAATTTTGCGCCCATAGACTGGTTACCGTTCGGCGTCGGCGCCACGGAGCGATACGTGAGCGACAAGCGATACCAATCCGTTGCGCACGATCAGCTGTTGTCCACGCTCACATCGAGCGCGCACAAACACCCACGCTTCCCACCCGTGTTGGCAAAAATCATGCGCGCGCGCGTGGACGAAGAAAAAGCGCGTCGAGCCTCGGCCAAAGACGATGTCGGTCAGGAGACGCGCATGGAGGACACGCCCGAGGCGCCCGATTTCAACGAACGCGACTGCACGACGTGCCTGGCGGATTTGAACTGGTCGTGCGTCACGTGCGCGTGCACGTTCGCGAAAAACCGTGGATACACCTATTGTCTCCGGTGCGTCAAGGCGTGCGAATGCGACGCGACGAAGCGTACGATGTTTTATCGAGAGACGCTCGACGAGCTCGACGAAAAAGTCGCCATGCTCGAAAAACTTAGCGAGACGCAGTGAATGAATATTAAAACAAATCATCGCGATCACCATCCATCGCTCGTTCGATCGCCGTTTACCATGGCTTCCACTTGCGCGAGCGTACCGTTATCGTACATGATCATATCGTGTCGACTCTGCACGCTCAACAACAATTCGGGTCGTCCTCCGAGCAACTTGGTCAAAGCCTCGTCGTCCTCGATGGCTAACTTTTCCTTTAACAGGTTCACGTTCCCACGCATGTCGTGCACCTCCCACAGGTGCGGGAAATCCGACAAAATCATATCCCAACGTAGTCTCGGCGCGCACTCGCGCAACTCCCCGATCTTCCGCGCGAGCTCGTCGAAATCCTCCAACAACAGACTCGGCCTCGCCGCCACCATCTGTGACAGATTCGCCTCCGGTAACAAGTCTCTCAATCGCACCATGGCCACCGCCACGTCCGGTACGCGCGCCGTCATGCGCACCACATCCACCATCTTCAAATCCCCGATCCTCGATTCCATCCCCGGCACGAGCGTGAACAAATTCACCAATCTCTTCCCCACCTCGTCCTCGTCCAAGTCGAGCTCGCGCGCCACCGTCGCCACGCAAAACCTCAACTTTCCCGCGTCGTCCCACCCGACGTGTTCGGCGATGTTCGACCCCGATCGCTCCTCGGCGACGATATCTCCGAGTTCATTCACCAGGTGTTCCTTCCGCTTCGATCGGTACCGTCCGACGCGCCAACGTCCGTCGCTCATCTCGGCGAGCGCATCGATGGCATCCTCCGTCGTCGTCGCGCGCGCGTCGTCCCTCGACGCGCGCGACGTCGCCGTCGTCCCTCGACGCGCGCGTCGCGAGGAGACGCATCGACGCATCGTCGTCGCCGACGTCGTCGCGATCGCATCCATCGCCGCGCGCGTCGTCACCATCGCCGTCGTCGTCGTCGTCGTCTCGCGACGAGGAGGGGATCGACGCGACCGACCGCACGAGGGGCCCCTTGATGAGTCACGACCGGTCGATCGGGGGGACACATCCCGAGACGGGACGCATTCGATCGATAAATTGGACGGAATCGTCGACTCGCGCGACCGCGCGCGACGCCGTCGGCACTCGTCGACTCGAGAGCGCGCGTCATGGGCGTGTGCGGTTCGGCCCCGTCGGCGCCGGTTCCGGTGCGCGCGATGCGACGCGACGACGACGACGCGCGCGATGCGACGAACGATTGATTGGCCGCGCCATGAATTAATTGGAGTCGTGATTGCGTGGACGTCGTTCGATCGATGCGGCGAGCCGCGCGCGCGCGAAAGATGGAAAGACGCGCGAGACGTGAGACGCGCGCGTGGGATGATGATGACTGACGATTTTTTACGCACGTCGCGCGCGCGCGTGGACGTCGTTCGTCGCGCAGTACGAGGAAGTGAATCAGCGAAGCGGGAAACCGAATCCGCTGGGTAACAAAAAGGCGCGACCGTCGAGCGTGTTGGGACGCGAGACGCCGGATGTGAACGATTTGTTTGAATTTCACGATGAACTCGGAAGAGGTCAGTTCGGCACGACGTTCTTGGTGACGGAAAAGGCGACAGGGAAGAAGTGCGCGTGCAAAGCCATCTCCAAGCGCCAGCTCCAAACTGCCGAGGACATTGAAGAGGTGAGAAACGAGGTGCGAATTCTTCATCATCTTTCGGGACACGATCACGTCGTCGAGCTCGTCGGCGCGTACGAAGGAAGCAAGCACGTGTACATCGTCATGGAACTCTTGTCCGGGGGTGAGTTGTTCGATCGCATCATCGAGAAGGGCAAATACAGTGAGAAGGATGCGTCCGAGACGATTCGTACCATCGTCGAGACGGTGCAGTACTGTCACGAACTGAGCGTCATGCACCGTGATTTGAAACCGGAAAACTTTGTGTTAAAGTCCAAGGCAAAGGATGCGAAGATTTGCGCGATCGATTTCGGTTTGTCGACGTTCTTCCGTGAGAATCAAATTTTTGTTGACCTCGTCGGAAGTCCGTACTACGTCGCGCCGGAAGTCCTTCGTCGACGTTACTCGAACCAGTCTGACGTGTGGTCGTGCGGCGTCATCCTATACATCCTACTCTCCGGTGTCCCTCCTTTCTGGGCCCAAACGGAGCAAGGTATCTTCGACGCTATCTTACAAGGCGCCCTCGATCTCGAGAGCGACCCGTGGCCGAAAATCAGCGCCGAAGCCAAGGAGCTCATCCGGGGCATGCTCCAACCCGACCCGAAGAAGCGTCTGTCGGCAGCCGCAGTTTTGAAGCACCCTTGGGTGGCCGATCCGAACGTCGCGTCGAAGACCAAGCTCGACAATGTCGTCTTCAAGCGCTTCAAGGAATTTGCCGGCATCAGCAAGTTCAAGAAGATGGGTTTGATGGCCATGGCGCGCACCATGAGCACGGACGAGGTCGCTGGTTTGAAGGAGTTGTTCAAGAGCTTTGATACCGACAACTCCGGTACCATCTCCTTCGATGAACTTCGTCAAGGCTTGAAACTCAAGGCGTCCGGCCCGGCGATGAAGGAGCTCGAAGCCGTCATGAGAACCGTCGACGTCGACGGTAGCGGTGAACTCGACTACGAGGAGTTCATCGCCGCGACTCTGGCGCAGTCTCGACATCAATCCGACGAAGCTGTGCGCCGCGCGTTCGACCATTTTGATTTGGACGGCGATGGAACCATCACTGCAGAGGAGTTTGAAAAGGCTTTCGCGGAAATGTCCGAAGTTGAACGAGCCAACTTGGGTAACATCAAGGAACTCATCGCGACCGCCGACAAGGATGGCGACGGGTGCATCGATTACAACGAGTTTATGGCGATGATGCAAGCGAGTTGATCGTCGAATGAACAGTGTAGTTTATCCTCAGTTGCAATATAACAAACTGACGTATTTACCGCGCGCGTCGCGTTCGCGTCTATTTACGCGCCAACCTTGACGATTTCCATTTCGAACACGAGCACCGAATCCGGCTTGATGAGCGGCGTCGGCGACGAGCGACCGTACGCCAACTCGCTCGGGATGACGAGCTCCCACTTATCGCCCTCGCGCATCATCTGCATCGCCTCGGTCCAACCCTTGATGACTTGGTTGGGCGCAAATTTCGTCGGTTGTCCTCGCTTGTACGAAGAATCAAACTCCTCGCCCGCGATCGTCTTGCCACTGTAGTGACACATGCACGGCGTCGACTTTTTCGGCGACGGCCCACCCTCCGGTCCCGACTTCAACACGCGGTACTGCAATCCAGACGCCGTCTCGATCACGCCCGGCTTCAACTTGTTCGCTTCGAGAAATGCGATCCCATCCTCTCTCGCACCCGCGAGCGCGCCCACGAACGCGCCCGCGAGGGCGACGACGCACATCACCATCACCGCGAGCGTCCATCGCGCGCCTCGTCGCGCCATGTCTCACGTCGTCGTCGTCGAGATGTGCCGTTCCCGCCGAGACGCATCGCGATCGCGATCTCGCATCGACTCGACTCGACTCGACTCGATCGATCGATCGATCGATCGATGCGCCGACCCGCGAACGATCGATGGGACGATCGATCGAGGATGCCGCGGATGCCGATTCGAATCGTCGAGTCCGAGAGACGCCTCGTCGAGACGTCGCGAGATCTCGACGCGCGCGCCGACGCGAGCGCGCGCGAGAAAGCGCGAGGCGGGGAGCGCGTGGGGGAAAATATGAAGAAGCGCGCGCGCGCGACGCGCGCGTCGACGGACGGGAGACCGTGTGGGAACGCGGCGTGTGGAACGAAGGTGGGCGTGACGAGGGGATGCGTGCATGAATCGTGGTCTGGGGAGAGGAAGGGGGGTGTTTCGGACGACTGACGACGCGCGGTGGTCTCGCAGGTGAGCGTGATGTGGAGAAAAGGGTGGTGCGGTGAGGATGGGGTGGCGGTGCCGCTGTGTAACGCGTGCGGTGCGTGCGTGAGAATTTATTTTCGTTTGTTTTTTTACTCGGCGTCGGCGGCGTCGGCGCGCGTTCGGAGGACTGACGAGGGAGGATGGTCGTCGTAGGTTTGATTTACAAGCGCGGGTGGTGGTGCGCGCGGTGTAAATTGCCGTATCGTAAGGTGGGCGCTAACGACGAGGCGGTTTCGCAAACATGGGTCGCGTGTGATTTTTGTCATCGATTCACGCACTACGAGTGCGAGAAGAAGTGCGCAGACGCGGCGTTGGAGAAACAGGGGCGTTACGCGTGTCCGTCGTGTAGAGAACTCAAAAAGTTACCGACGCCGTCGCCGGAAACGCGAGTCGAACCGCCGAAGTCGAGTGTTTTGAAAAAGGTGAACGGACGATTCATCTTGAAGCGTCCGTACGATCGCCGTCCAGCGAAGGAGAACACCGGCGCCAAGAAGCCGCTCGCAAAGCGTAAGAGTACGCAAGACAGCGCGCCCGCGGCGAAGAAGCAGAAGGCTGTGAAGAAGAAAGAGACATCTTTAGGTCTCGCTTCGCTCGCGACGGTTGCGACGCGAATCATGCCCGAGCGCATGGTTCAATCGGATGACTATAAACGTACGCAGTTGATTGAGGAAAAACGAAAGGAAGAAATGCTTCGTAGTGTGAGAAAGAGCGCACGTCCGCGCGCGCCGAAAGAAATGGCCAAAGAAACGGGACGAGAACAGGCTAAGTCATCGGGAAAACGTCCACGCGGACGCCCACCCGGTTCTCGCTCTGGCACGAGACCGCCTCAAGAGACGAGCTTTGTCGACAGAATTCAACAGCCGCCGCCGCCTCAGGGGGTCCTTTTTCCGGAAGAAACCGGCGGTATGGTTGGACCTCTCAGCTTGCTCGGAACATTACCGGCGTCTGAAGACAGTCCACCGTACGCGCGAAGCTTTTTAGGTTCCCCATCGGCGCCGTACACGGCGCGACTGAAAAGCTTATTCCCTGTCTTTGAAACGACGGCGCGTCCTGGAGTTCGCTCGGCCCCCCCCAAGGAAACGAAAGATACGCAGCTCGCAAGAATGTCTCGACAAATACTCGAGTCTGTCGATCCAGCGTTCGATGCGCACACCATTCGTCTCAACGTTTGCAGACTCGTGCATAAACTGAGTGACATGCGAGGGGTCACGAAGAGAGACATTCAGAAATACAAGCTCGATAAAATCATCGGTGAACTGTTGGTAAATGATGATGTCCGCATTCGACTTGCGGCAGATGGATTGCTGAGGATACCCGCGTGGCGTGAAGCCGTATGCGAAGAGCCGGAGTCGGATGAGGCGTTACATTTCATCGCCGCGCCCACCCCGCACAGCATGCCGAAACAAGCGCGATTGTCAGAACGAATCGCTTCTGCGCATACCGTAAGCAAACCTGTACCGACACGTCCTCGAGCCCCGAAAGAGGCGAAAGCACTCGCGTTATTGGCTTCGCAATCACCACCGACAGAGGCTCTGACTCCACCGCAATCGCACGGGACACCCTTCTCCCCTTTCTTCTCAGCCATGACGAGCCAGGACGCGGCGGATGCCTCGCTTCTCTTTGCGAGTCAGGATAACGAGCAAAGAATGAGTTAGATGATATGCACTCCGAACCGCATGACGCGCAATATTAATACGATTCTTTACATTTCTACAGCTCGTCTCGCACCTGTTCCTGTTTCCTGTTTCCTTCTTTTGGAGCGTCGGTCTTTGAATCCGAAGACTCGACGAATTCCTCAACGTCCGGTTCTTTGGTGGGCGGCGGCGGCTTCTTCGACTTCTTTGTGTGTGCGTCAAACCCCCAATTCGCGGGTTTCGCTTTTGGCAGCTTCCCCGCGGTGCGCGGTGCTTTCGCTCCTGCGGTGTCGCACTTGGCGAGTTCTCGTTCTAGGACAGCATTTCGCTGTCTCAACGCCAGATTTTCCTTTTGAAGCGTTTCTAATTCTTCTACGGACGCGCTCATCTCGGAATACTCGTTCGCCATATCCCTGTGCGCCGCGGTGAGACCAGCGAGACCGCACAACCACTGTTGCGGAACGAGGTTCTTATCTCCCTTTCCGTGTCCATCCAACACGTCGAGCAAATCGGCCTTCATCATGTCCCACGCCTTTGGCGGTGGAATCAGACTCGACGTAGATTCTTCGCCTCCCGCCGCCTCCGTGTACTCGGCGTGAATAGAGTTCGACGCCAACTGCCACACGGCGTTTGCACAATCCACGTCTATCGTGGACTCCATCATAGCCGCGTATCCGACTTGCTGTTCGGCGGCGAGCATCTCCTCCGCTATGTCGTAAAAGCTGATCGTGTCGTTTTTGAGTCTCAACGGTTTCACGTCGACGCGTCGCATTGGATTTTCATCCTCTATGTTTTCCATGTCCGGTACGAAGAGGAAACCGACGATTCCATCTCTGTCGAACGAGAGCTGCGCGAGATACTTTGAACCGACAAGCGACGAAGCTCTCGCGAATGCCACGCCGCCTGAAAACGCTTTCGCCAACGCCTTCAACCAAGGTTTCTTCTCCAACAGGATAATTCTGACGACGGTTTCGTTCCTCTCGACGAATTCCGTCGCCTCGTGCCTCGATCTCACCTCTTCCACGTCCTCTACGCTCTGCGGCGACGTCAACTCGCTCAACCACGTCGCCAACGCGTCGCCGTCGCTCGTGTCCCCTTGGTACACGTGCATGTCGCTACTCCTCGCCACAGCGATGAATCCGCACGAAAACTTTCGTTTACCTCCGTGTTTCTTCACCTTTCCCTTCAAATCCGCGATTACCGCGACGTCTTTCCCTTGATGCGTCACCTCCATCGCCACCAAGTCTCGCAGACGTCCCGCGCCGTCGATCGCCCTCGCGAACCTCCGCCAATCTCTCTTCACCGCCGTCTGTTCGCAGTAGGACGACGAATCGGTGGGGAATATTCCCAACACGTGCTCCCGCGCCGCGTTCATGAGCGTCATCTCAATCTCGGCGTAGCGCGCGGTGGACACCGTCTTGGGCAACGGTGCGAGACTCTCGTCGACATCGCCGCTGATTGCGAACCCTTTCGCGCGATCGATCTCGGCGAAGACCCCGAGATTCGTCGCGAGCAAGAGGCACACGACGATGAATCGCGTCATCGCGCGCGTCCTCATCGCGCGCGTCGACGTATGCGGCGCACAACGATCGCAGAATGATGCGTGTTGATGATTTCAGAACGATTGGGCGTAATAAACCATAAATCGCGCGCGCGCTCCTCAGATATTCATTCATTTCATCACTTGGCTAGTTCGTTCGTTCTTCTAAATTTACTACAGTTCATACCGCACATCGAGTCGTGTCGTCGTTCACTCGCGCTTCCTTTCCTGTCGATGCGCGAGCGCCTCTCTCGCCTCGCTGAGCTCGCTGCGCATCCCCAACCAAAACACCAGCGCCCCAATGAGCGCGACGTTCTTAAAAAACATGATCATCTCGATGCCGAGCGCAGCTTCGTCGCCCAACGCCGCGCTCTCGTCGACACGCGTCCAAAAAGGGTGCATGGTCGGCGTGACGACGAGCGTGAAGAGGATGAGCATCTTCGCCCCCAGCGCGAATCCACACGCGAAGAGCGCTCCACCGAGGAGTTCGATCGCCGTGGCGACGTTGACGAGGACGTAATCGCTCGGCAGCGCGGCGCAGAGATTGACGCCCGCGTTCCTATCGATGGTGGCCTTGACGGCTCGAAGGGCGGGGGCGACGCTCGCCATGATCGGTGCGTCGGCGCCGTCGACGCGCAGGGCGCGCCACTTTTCGAGCGCGCTCGCGATGAAGAGGAAAGAGAAGAGACCTCGCCCGAGGGCGGCGGTGGCGGTCATCGGGAACGCGTCGAGACGGCGCGAGACGGCGCGAAATGAGGACTGGATTATTGAAGCGGTTGGAGAGGAAGAGGAAAACGCGTCGGCAAGTGGAAAAATGTGTTGTGTGTGGTGTGGTGAATGTATCGTCGTATTATCTCTCACGATTAATGGTGTTTAAGAAGATCGGCGAACGCGGCGCTTACTCGGGGTCTTCTTCCCGTCCTCCTTGTCCTCCTTGGAGGGAGGTTCGTTCTCGTCGTTGTCGTCGTCTTCGTCTTCGTCGGCGTCGTCGTCCTTCTTCTTCTTGGCATCCTTGACTTGTTGCGCCTTCTTCGCCTTTTGTTCGGCGCTCGGGCGGAGCTTGGAGACGACGGCGAGCAAGGCAAAGATGATCGGGAGGGCGAAGAAGACGAGGTAGTACACCATCGGGTTGGACTCAAAGTACTCCATGACGGTGACGGCGTAGTCGCCGACGACGCCCGGAAGTCGAGCGGCCAAGGCGGCCAACTGCGCGTGACCCAACGGACCCGCGGTGTTGAAGGATTCCTGTTCAGCCTCAGCCTTCTTGCGAGCCTCCTCAGCGCGGGCTTCGACGGCGGCGTTGACGGTCTTTTCCTTTTCTTCGAAGGACTTGCCGAACGCCTTGACGGCGTCGATGTCGGCGTCGACGGCGATGTTGTCGATGACCAAGCCGGAGGACATGGTCCAGATTTCGACGCCGACGGCGCCAATCTTGCCGATGTTCGCCAACGGGGTCTTGTCGTCGTAGTACTTCGGGTTGGGGATTTGCTTCGGCTTCCACTCGCCCTTGTACGCCGGGTTGTCGATCATGGGCGGGTACCACTTGCCCTTGTACTCCGGGTTCGACTTTTCCGGACGGACCCACTCGCCGCAACCGGAAACCTCGGCGCACTCCGGGTTCGGAATCATCGGCGGCTGCCAGTCACCGTCCTCTTCGACGTCCCAATCTTCCGGAATGACGGCTTCGTCGTCCTCGACTTCCGTCGGTTCGTCGTCGAGCCAGTCATCCGGCTTGACGGCGTCCTCGTCCGGAATGGTCGCCGGCGCGTCCTCGTCCCAGTCTTCCGGCTTCTTCGCCTCCGGATCCGCCATCTTGGCGTCATCGACCCAGTCTTCCGGCTTCTTGTCCTCGGGATCGTCGATCTCCTGCGGCGGGTTGAACGGCGGTTCGAAATCTTCGAACAAGGAGCCAGACTTCTCCTCCTTACCGTCGACGGACAACGCGTACGTGTTGTCCTCCTTGACGGCCAACGTGTAGAGGTGCACCTTTTCGTCGTTCGGCATTGCCGGCGGGTTTTTGAGATGCTTCTCTTCGACCTCACCCGTGAGCGGAGACTTGTGCTTGAAGATGACGTGCACCTTGTTCGTCGCACCGCACTTATCCGGACCAAACATGACGGAGTACTCGGAGTCTCCGTTGAAGGAGTCGGCGTCGTACGACTCGGCGTTCATAAACTTCAAGTAGGCGCCACCGCAGCTCAAACCGTTCTCTTGACGCGCTTCGTATTGAAGCGCGAAACCCTTGGACGGATCCAACGCTTCCTCCAACGGCTTCGACAAACCGTAGTGTTGCGCCTCGTTCGGAAGGTACAAACCGTAATCCTCCGAATCCTTCGCCATTCGCGCGACGGCGCGGCCTGCGTTTCGAAACGTCCAAACATCCATCGCGCGCGGTCAGTCTCTTCGTTCGCGTCGATCCACGACGGTCCAAAACCATAAAAAACCACCACGCACGACATCCATCTCGCGCGTCATTCACCCATCGCTCGCGTCGCATCATCTCTCCCCCCCGCCCCGATCGCGCGTCCCAGTCTCGTCGAGATCTCCGATCCGACCACCCATCCATCTCGTCACGTCGCCCCCCCCCGCGACGAACGCGTCTCGTCACCCCCCGCGCGCATCCACCCGTTCACACTCCACGCGTCCACCGTCCCGATCGTCGCGCGCGCGTCCCACACGCACGCGCCCGAGACGTCATCCATCATCACAATCTTTCGTCATCTTTCGTCATCCATTCATCAATCGTTTACGCGCGTTCGTCGATCACGCACCGCCGTATTTCGCATCCTTACTCTCGACCCACCCCGTGAGCGCGCCGTCATCGAACGCGTCCTCGAACGCCAACCCGGCGGCGTTCGCGCGCGTCACCGCGAGCGCGCCGAGGGCGGCGCACGCCGCGATCGTCGTCGTCTTGGTCGTCGTCCGCATGGCTTCGCGCCGCGATGTGTCGCGTCGATGCGGGGTGTCTTTCAATGACGAGTCGTGGCCCCTGGATGGTGTATTATCCAATCAAAACGCGACACGAACGTCGATGGCGGGGATCGGGAGGTTTTGATTGGGTGATTGGGGTAGGACTCGTCGTCGGAGGGACTCGACGACGACCGATGGATGACGGACGATTGATTATTGAATTGACGATTGATGACGATTCGTCGTGAGTCGTCGTCGGGAGGCGAGGCGAGTCGTCGTGGGGATGCCGTGGCGCGGACGCGCGCGAGATGCGACCGTCCCGCGCGCGTTCGACGGTCGGCGTGGGAAGGCGCGGGCGTGGGGGGGGGTGGACGGCGACGACGGTGGGACGGGTGGGGACACCGGGCGAGGCGACGGCGCGGCGACGTCGACGTCGAGAACGGCGGTGAGGACGGTGAAGACGTCGAGCGCGGGACGCGGAGGGAAAGCGCGAGGTGGGGTGGTCGTGGACGGCGCGACCGAACGAAGGGCACGGAGCGGGGGGGCGTTGGTCGGGGTGACGTTTTACCTGGACGGCGCGTTCGCCGAGGGCGCGCGCGCGCTTCGAGCGACGGGGGAATCGGTCGGTGGGACGTGCGCGTTGGCGTACGCGAGGGACGCCGGGATCACGCATTACGTCGTGGATGATTTCGGGTGCATGGAGGACGCGGCGAGGGAGCGGTATAGGACGGGACGGTGCGGCGGGATGAAGTGCGTGCGAGGCGAGTGGATTCGAGCGTCGGCGCGCGAGGGACGAGCGGCGGCGGAGGAATCGTACGCGCCGCGAGGGACACCGCGAGGAACGCCGAGAAAGCGAGGCGCGTGGAGACGAGGTGACGTGACCGAGGTGGATTTAGTGGATTTGATCGTCGACACGGCGTGGAACGGCACGGGCGGAGTGTCGACGCAGGAACAGATGCGCGAGACGTGGACGATTCGAGTCGTCTTTGAACGCGTCGAGCGAGCCTTGGAGGACGAGAGGGTGAAAGATTCCGAGGTGCGTAAGATGTCAGCTCGGTCGTACAACGCCTTGAAGGCGGTGGTGGACGAGCGATGGATCGCGCCCGTGAGCGCGAGCGAGGCGTTGGTGGACATTCAAGGGACGAGAAATTTGGAAAAGCGAAACAATCTGGCGCCGTCGCAGGGTTCGCCCGCGGACGTCGCGCAGGCGTTGGAGTGGATCATGGTGGACACACAGGGCGTCAACGTGCGAGCATCGATGCACGACGTTCGCGATGACGGCTGGAATCCCACGTGGTTGCGCGAGCGCGCGTCGACGGAGAGCGTCGGCGTCATGACGAGGAGAGCGAGTCAGGAAGCCGCGGCCGCGGCCATCGCGTCGCAGAGCGAACAAGACTTACGAACTCTCTCGCAGCTGTCCAACATCGAGCCCGAGGTGTTCGAAGCGCTCGATCCACAAACTCGATACGAGTGGTCCAAGGCGCGCGCGGAACGGGAAAAGCATCGCATCGACCGTCTTCGCGCGGAGCAGAGCGCCGTTTTCCAGTTGCTCCGGGCGGGAAGTTCGGGTAAAAACGTAACAAAAGCGACGGCAAAAAAACCGCGACTCGCGACTCCCACCGAGCGTTCGCCGGCGAAGAAGTTCCCGGTGAAAAAGTCAAACGTCTCGCAGATGCCGATCACGGTGTACACAAGTCCGACGAAAGAGAAGGACGCGGAAACATCGCGTCGATCATGCGTCGGCGAGCCCGTCATGGCGAGCACATCCGTGCACACGGCCACCCTGTTGCACGCGTTCGATCGCGTTCTCAGCGTCGACGGTGAAAACGAAGTCGACGGTCGCCTCGACGTCGCAGGAGAAGTCGTTCGCCTGCACATCGAAGAGCTCGCGCGAGACCGTCGACGTCAAGAGGTGAAAACAGTTCGAGGAGGATTAGAAAGCATGCATAGCGACCATCCTAAATGGGTAGAAATTCGTAGGAAAATACTCGATTCAACGAAACATTTACTGTAGTGTTAGTTTTTACAATAATTCACCTTGATCAAATCACGCCTTGATGACGTCGGGTTGCCATTTGACAAACTTGGCAAAGTGCGCGATGAAGGCATCGGCGACCGACTTGTTCGTCATCTTTTCAATCTCACCGAGCGTGTACACCATGCTCGGTCTCGAACTCACCGCGGCGACCCAGTTTTCGAGCGCTTCGCATCCATTTTCCTTGAGCGCGACTCGAAAGTTGAATCCTCGATAATGCCCGAGAACAATCTCAAATCTCGGCACGAACGTCATGGCCGTAATATCACACGTCGTGAACTGTTCGCCGCACACGTACGGTCCGTCACCTCGAACCTTGGCGGCGAGCTCGAGGCATCGATTCGCCTTTTTCAATCCGCCGATGAACGCCGTCTTCGCCTCGGCGAGCTCCTCGTCGTTCATCGCGCGAAGCATCTTAAAGTACAACGGCACGCACGATTGAAACGTGTCAGCAAACAGTTGTCCGTAGTACGCACTCTGTGCGCTTCGTGGCACCAAATTCGTCGACGACGACGCGCCGAACACGTCCACGATGTATTTCATCACCAACGCGCTCTCCACCATGATCGCGCCGTCGTGTTCCAAAATCGGCACGGACGGATTTCCCGCCGCGTCCGGCGCCGCGGACGCGAACGTCGTCTTGAACGCCTCGCTCTTATTCTCCAAATTCTCAACTTTCAGCGCGTGCGGCGCTTGCAACTCGACGAGCGTCAACCAGGGTCGGTGCGCGAACGGGCACGTCGCCGACGTCCACATCGTCATCGCCGCCGACTCCGCCGCCGCCGTCACCGCCGCCGACTCCGCCGCCGACTCCGCCGCCGCCGTCACCGCCGCCGTCACCGCCGCCGCCGCCGCCGTCACCGTTGCCGCACCGTCGCGCTTCGGCGCGAATCCGCACGACGCGAGCGAGGACGAGTGCACGAGCGCGTCGTCCACGATGCCCTCGTGCGCGGCACCCGTGCCCGCGTGCGGTCGCGTCGTCAACCCTCTCGCGCTCGCGGAGACGCGTTCGCGTCGCGCGGAGACGCGCGTCGGCACCGTCGCGATGGTCGCGATGGTCGCGTACATCATCGCGCGCGTCTCGTGCGTGCGCGCGCGCGCTTGTGTCGCGTTCGTTCGCGCCGACGCGTTTTTGGATAAAGTGTCCCGCCGACGGCTCGACGCGTGAGAGATGCGAAAGAATGTGCGCGCGTGCATGAAAAATGAAGACTAAGAGACTAGGAGGGACGAAGATTGTTCACGGTGACACTTCGATCATGACCTCGTTGGTGCGGAACGGGCCCGGCGTCCACGGCGGGTTGTATCCCGCGTACTCGCTCGCCGCGTTCTCGGCGAACGCGACGCCGTCTCTGCGCAGAGCCTCCCGTAAAATCTTCGCGTGCGCTCGAATGGCGTCCTCGCGCATGCGTCCGGAAAATCGTCGAACAGCGACGACGCGCGCGTCTAAATCTCGCACGCGCACGCGCTCTTGCGTCGATTCCGGCGCCGACTTGGCGCCGTCGGCGAACTTCGACTTGGGCAGCACGAATCGCATCACGTACCGAATCGCGTCGGAATCGCGCTCGCTCGTCGCCGCACCGTCCGTCGTCATGAACACCGGCGCCGTCATGGCGATTTTCTCCCGTCGGTCGTTCGCCGGTTCGGACAGTACGCCTATGAACCTCGCGAGAGCCATGAAACTTCCACCCTGGTCGCCAGACACCATGCCCGCGGACGACTCGTACGACGTCTCGATGACGCAGCAAGGCTCGTATCGACGAATCTCGTACTCATCCGCCGTTCGAATCGTCTCGTAAGACGGTTGTTCCTCGGTGATCTTCCCCAGCGCGGACCCCATGTAGGTCGTTTCTCAAAGTGACGTCGCCACTCACCGACGATGGCGACAACGACGATGACGACGACGACGATGACGACGACGACGACTACGACGCGCGCGGTGGTCGCGAGACGATCCCACGCGCCCCGTGCGTCGTCGCCTCGCGCGCGCGCCGCGCCCCGCGCGTCGTCCGCGCGCGAGACGGTCGAAACGGTCGAGGGACAGACAGTCTTCAAACACACGGCGAACGACGCGCCCACGACGACGCGTCGAGGCGCGTTCGCCGTCTCCGCGGCGATGTTCGCGGCGATGGTGTCGTCGTCGTCCGCCGCGCCCGCGAACGCCAAGCAAGACGTCGGGTGCGAGACGTGTTCGGACTCGAACTCAGCCATGGCTGACGGGGACAAGCGCTTCGTCGTCACCGACTCTGGCTTGCGATACCTCGATTTAAAGGTTGGTGACGGTGCGGAGGCGATGGAAGGGAAGCGCGTGGTGGTAGATTGGGTGGGATACACCGCCGGGTACCAGGCGAAGAAGATCGAGAGCACGCGGGAGACGGATGAACCGTTCGTGTTTACGCTCGGTAGCGGCGAGGCGATTCCTGGTTTCGAAGAGGCGGTGCGAGGGATGCGCGTCGGGGGCGTGCGAAGGATTGAAATCCCGGGTGAATTGGAGGAAAAACTCGGGTACAGTCGGGATAAGAGCGTGAGGTACTCGGTGGGGCCGAAACCGACGAGTTTCGGCGGTTTACGCGCGTTGGATTTCGTGCTCGATAATCAGACGCTAAGAGATTTCAATCGAACTCTCTTGTTCGATATTCGACTCTCGGCGCAGCGTTGACGCGACGTGATCGATGTTTCATTACTTTCAGTTAATAATAAAAATACAATGCATCTTCTTCGGGGTCGCGTCGAAAAGTAACAAGGCATTCGAGCCGTAAGATTATTGCAAATTTATTACACGCACGTGCGCCTAAGCCCCACTAGAGTACGGTGGTTCGAATGAACCACCGCGCGAGCGTCACGAGCCCGTTGACGAGGAGAACGAAGACACCCGCGAGAAACGCGAGAAACGCGGCGACGTACCGCCGATGCGGTTTTTCCTTGAGCTCGTCATCATCCTTCGCGACGTCGGTCCACATGGACTCGTCGCGAAAACTTCTCCCCTCCTTGACCGTCTTCTCTGTCTCCACCGCGCGCCAGTGCATCCCGCGCGCGGGATCCCACGAGAGTTCCGTGCGCACGCCTCCGCTCGTCATCGCCGCGCCCGCCACGCAAATAGTCGCGTCAGCGCACTCGGGTCGACGAAGCGCCTCGACGATGACATCCGCCACGTCTGCGCGCGAAATCTTCCCTGCGTGCACGCGCGCGCCTCCGCTACCGAGCACCACTCTCTTCTTCCCGGTGGCGTCCTCCGCGCACCTCGCGTCATCGCTCAACGATCCCGGACGCACGACGCAATACGTCATCGTCCTTGACGCCGCGCACGCGTCTCGAATCGCCCGCTCTCCTGCCGCCTGCCATTTAATCGTCATCGACAACACGACGTTGAGCAACACCGCAACCCAGTCAAACGCCGGGTACCCGACGCTCATACCCGTCACGCGCACGAACCGTCGCACGCCCGCGCGTCCCGCGCACTCCGCCAACCGACGCACGCCGAGATAATTAATCGCTCGCGGATGCATCTCGTCGGCGTCGAGCCGAGCGACATCGACGTGTCGCCACGCGTCGCTCGCCCGCGCTATCCGCTGCGCGCCGAACGCCGCGACGACTTCATCCGCGCCCTCACACGCCCTCTCACAATCCCTCTCGCTCAACACGTCCCCGACGAGTATCTCCGCTCCGAGCGCGCGCAATCGCGTCGCCGTCTCGCTCGCGCCGTCTCGCGTCATCACGCGCACGACGCGTCGTCGTCGTCCCGCGTCGTCCTCACCGTCGTCGAGTAATAATCTTTCGACGACCAATCGTCCCACGCGTCCACACCCCCCGACCACCGTCGTCGTCGTCGTCGTCGAAGACGAAGACGCCGTCGACTCCCCCGTCGTCGATCGCCCCGTCGTCGTCGTCGTCGTCGCCGATCGCCCCGTCCTCGCGCCCATCCACCGTCTCTTCGTTCCGAACGACGCCGACGCCGACGCCGACGACGCGCTCGCCGTCCGCGTCGTCGACGACCGCGTCGCTCGACTCGTCGTCGCGCGCATCATCATCGATCGATCGTCGCCGCGCGCGCGTCTCGCGCGCACCTCACCCGCGTCGCGGTCAACGAGGGCGCGGATGACGACGACCGCACCGACGCGAGTGCGCGACGCGAGGGTGAGCCGCGCGCGATCGATCGAGCGCGCGCGACCGCGAACATGTCGGGAGGATTACCCTATGGGTTACAGTCCATGCTCAAGGTGCGAGACGTGGCGCGAGGGCGACGCGCGCGAGGGATGAAGACGACCCGCGCGAGCCGCCGCTCGAGATGCTGAAGATGACGATGATGATTGGTGACGCGGGACGCGAGGGGACGCGTTCGCGCGGTGTGCGTTCGCGCTCGCGGTGTGCGCGGATGTGTTCGCGCGCGCGCGCGCGGTCGGCGATCGATCGGTGGTGCAGAAAGGCGCGGAAAGGATGGATGACGCCGACGCCGACGCCGGCGGATCCGAACGCCGCGTTTGACCGCGCGAGAGAGACGCGCGCGGCTCCGACCGAATGACTGACGACGGACTCGGTGACCGACCGATGACTCGACGAACGAATAGGAGGGACACAAACACCTCAGTGGACTGGATGAGGCGGTGATTCGAAACATCGAGGCGTGTAAGCAGTTGTCCAAGATTACGCGCACGTCGTTGGGGCCAAACGGGATGAATAAAATGGTCATCAATCACCTCGAGCGTCTCTTCGTCACGAGCGACGCGGCGGTGATCGTGCGAGAGTTGGAGGTGGCGCATCCGGCGGCGAGATTGTTGGTGATGGCGGCGCAGTCGCAGGAGCGAGAGATGGGGGACGGTACCAACCTCGTGGTCAGTTTCGGAGGTGAACTCTTGGGATTGGCGGAGGAGTTGGTGCGGGAAGGGTTGCACCCGAGCGAAATCGTCGAGGGATACGAAAAGGCGGCGGCGAAGGCGTTGGAGTGGATGGGAGAGCTCGTGATCGAAAAGAGCGACGTGTTGGACGTGCGAGACGTCGAGGCGGTGGCCGGTCGAATCAAAGGGACGCTCAGTTCTAAACAACACGGGTTTGAAGACAAGTTGGCGCGCGTCGTCGCCGAGTCGTGCGTTGACGTCTTGCCGAAAAATGCGCTCAATTTCAACGTCGATAACGTGCGAACGGCGAAGATTCCGGGAAGTTCGCTATCGGATTGCACCGTGGTGCAGGGAATGGTGATTCGTCGCGGCGTCGAGGGCACGATTCGATCGTTGAAGAATGTGAAAATCGCCGTCTTTGGGTGCGCGGTGGACACGTCGACGACGGAGACCAAGGGCACGGTGCTCATCAAATCCGCGAGCGAACTCGAGGCGTACAGTAAGGGTGAGGAGGCCAAGATGGAGGAATACATCAAAGGCATCGCCGACGCCGGCGCTCGGGTCGTCGTCACCGGTCAATCCTTCGGTGAGATGGCGTTACACTTCATCGAGCGATACGGGTTGATGGCTGTCAAGATTCCGTCCAAGTTTGAGTTGCGTCGTCTCTGCCGCGCCACCAACGCGCGAGGTCTCGTCAAGCTCGGTCGTCCCGAGGCAGACGAGCTCGGTTTCGTGTCTAGCATCGAAGTTCGAGAGATTGGTGGCACGCAGTGCATCGTGGTATCGCAAGACGACCACACGTCGCGCGTCGCCACCGTCGTTTTGCGCGGGTCGACACAGAGCGCTATCGACGACATGGAGCGAGCCGTGGACGACGGCGTTAACGCCTTCAAGGCGCTCACGAAGGATTCTCGCACCGTTCCCGCCGGCGGTGCGACGGAGATCGAGCTCGCCCACCGATTGGCGGCGTACGGACGCAAACAGACGGGATTAGACCAGTACGCGATTCAAAAATTCGCCCAGGCGCTCGAAGTCGTCCCGCGGACGCTTGCCGAAAACGCCGGCGTCAATGCCACGGATTGCGTCTACAATCTATATGCCGCGCACGCCAACGGTGACGTCAACGCCGGCGTCGACATCACCGGCGAGAACACGTCCATCGATCTCGGCGCGACGCAGGGCATTTACGACGTTTTCCTCGTCAAGTATTGGGCACTCAAGTACGCCGTTGACGCCGTGTGTACCGTCTTGCGCGTCGATACCATCATCATGTCCAAATTCGCGGGCGCTGGCGCGGGTGGCGCGCCTCCGCCGGGACAAGAGGAATGATTCACGACGACAACAACAGTTTCGTTTCTTTGTTTCTTCGACGCGGCTCGCGAGCCGCGTTGAACCGATAGTCTCTAAATACCAAAACGTAGCGCTTTTTCACTCTACCGCTCTCGCGCCGAGCGTCTCGGTCGTCACTCTCTCGCGCGCGAACCGTGCGTCATGTTCGCGCGCGCGTCTCGTGGAGCATCGGCGTCGACGTCGACGACGCGACCGCGTCGCAACGCCGCGCGAGCGCGCACCCGACGTGTGACGTTTCGCGCCGGAAAGGATGAGCTCGATGATCTCGACGGCGTGCGACTCGATTACGAACCGGACTCGGGCGCGCACGGACTCGGACGGACGATGAAGATTCACCGCGGCCGTCGCGTGCTCGATTTCGAGCCGGCGAGGAAGTTCGTGTGGTTCTTGGCGCTCAGAAGCAAGGAGGAGTACGAGGACTGGGCGCTCAACTCGCGGCGCGGCGCGGTGTTCATCCCTCGCGAACCGGAAGAGGCGTACGCGGACGCGTGGCGAGGGTGGGATGATTGGTTGGGGTTGACGGTGAATTTTGAAACCGCGCGCGCGTGGGCGCGAAGACAGGGGTTCAAGTCGCAAAAAGATTGGTGGGCGAGGACGTCGGAGTTGCCGCATCGCATCCCGGAGCGACCGGGATTTTATTATCGAGGTCGCGGATGGAAGGGGTATGCGGATTTTTTGGGTTTGGAGGAGGGAAGCGACGACGGAGATGCGTCTTGGACGGAAGACGAGGATGAGGCGTCGTCGGACGAGTGTTGAGCCGCTAACTATTGTATGTAATTACAGGTTGTTCTATTCTTCTTCTCCTCTCAACTCAGATTGCTGAGAAACGTGAGCGAAAACACGCGCCACACGTACGCGATGAAATTCGCATCCCCGCTATACTCTTCCGCGGTGTTCCCGAACGCTCTGGTGAGTCGAGCTCGCGTCTCTACGATGGCGGCTCGACACGTCTCTCGCTCCGGTCGCACGACGTCGAATGAGAGCAACACCACGCCAGAGTCTCTGGACACGTTCCAAAACGCGCTCGGATGGAAATCGTTCAAAATATGCACCGAACCGAGTTCCAACGCACGCGTCTCGTCGCCCGATCGTAATCCCGCCGCTTTACCGTGAAGTCCGGCGTCTCGAGCCAAGACTACGTGCGCTCGCCAGTAACCGTCCGATAGTCCCGTCGTCACTCGCCCTGTAGCGCTCGAGGCGCCGCCCGCGCCCGGACGAAGCACCCATATTTTCCCGTTAAATCCACCGACAGAGGCCACGACGGAGGACGTGCTCGGAAAACACTTGGCCGCCAGTCGACTCGGCGAATCGAGCGTCGCGTCGTGCAGCGGAATCGACACCCACCCCGCGTCTCTCATCTTTTCGCTGGGCTGTCTCGTGTCCGAATCCACCACCCCACCCGAAGCACCGTCGTCCCGCGCATCGCTCTCGCGACTTTCGCACACGCCGCGCACGAACGCCGCCAACTCTCGCGTGAACGCCGGCGCGTTGCCCCGCAACGCCTCCGCCACCGCCGCACTCTTCTCCTCCTCCTCGAACGCGCCGATCTCGCACTTCCTCCAGTACCGACGCAGCGCCAATCCGTAAAACGCAAACACCGGTCGCCCGCACCACGCTCGCCAAAATGGCAGCGTCAGCACGCACGCGACGAGCGCGTACACCACGCCCGTGTGTCGCAATTTTTGAAACCCATGCGACACCAACGTCACGCACAGCGCCCCGTACGGCGCGATGAACGCCACCCAACGCGCGTGGTCGCCCAACGCGCGTCTTGGACGCCGTCCACGACGCCCCACCTCTCGCACCGACGCCATGCGCGCCTCCTTCTGCGGTAGATAAGAAAAGATGTTGTTGAGAAACTAATCGCCGCACTTGGCGACGACCATGACGTCCACCCTCGACGTCGCCTCGCTCGCCGCCGCGCTCCCGCGATGCGCGTCCACGGTCCCGCTCTTCGCCGAATCATCCTCCGACGAGGGCGGCGCGCACGGGGACGGGACGACGTCGGCGAGCGACTCGGATTGGTCAGATGCCGAGCTTCGAGAATCAGACGGCGCCGCCTTTGACGACAAGCCTCCGAGCGCGGCGCAGGGTGGCGGACGACCGTGGGCGCACGCGGCGCAAGCTCGTCGGCGCGCGCGACGCGCGGCGCGCGCGCGGGCGAAAGAGAGCGCGGGGGAGGGCGGGTCCGCGGGGCCGGGGTGCGGGACGTTTCTCGGCGACGTCCCGGCGGATGCGGCGTTGGAGATATTGAAACATCTCACGCCGAGAGATGTCGCCACGGTGGCGGCGACAAGGAGGAAAGAGCGCGATATGTTGGTGGGGTGTGCATCGGAGATCGCGGAGACGGCGTGGGGACGGGTGAAATTGCGAAAGGGCGACGACGCGAGCAAGGCGTTGGCGACGCTGCGATACGCGGCGCGAGAGACCCTGAAGGAGTTGGACGTGAGCGGGGTGCGAGGGATGAGACGCGCCGATTTAATGGCAACGATATCGACGTGTGGGAAACTGAGAGACGTCAGGGCGGTGCACATGGGGGAGATGGGTAAGTTTACGACCAAGGATGCGCGAACGTGCGTGGACGCCATGGGCGCCGCGGCACGCAATCTCACGTGCGATTTGGGGCATAAGATTGTGTACGATCCCGTGCGTCGGGATCCGACGGCCAAGTACGTCGATGTATACGATGATAATGTGCGCGACTTGGTCGAAACGCTCGCGATTCCGCAGTTGCGCATACGTCGATTGAAATTACACAGCGCGGATCCGGGGAGCGTGCGCGCCGCGGCTGTGGCGTCGGCGTGCAACGGCGCGAGAAAAGTGGAATCTTTCGATGCGAGTTGGAGCTTGCGCATCTCGAACGATGGTGCGAGGGCCGTCGCTGAAGTGCTCGACCAGGGTTGGGACTTGAAACGCCTCGCCATGCGCAAGGTGAACATCTCCGATGACGGCGCCGTCAGCCTCGCCGAAGCCCTCAAAACGTCCGCGTCGAGAGGGACGAGCGCTCTTCGTTGGCTCGATCTCGGATCGAACGACATCAGAGGAAGAGGTGCCATTGCGATTGGTGAGGCTCTCGCGACTCCAGGAGTCAACATCACGCGTCTGACGCTTCGAGGGAACGGTGTGTGTTCGGAGGGGATGGACGCTCTCGGTAGAGGAGCGGCCCAATCGAAAACTCTCCGCCGACTGGATCTCGCGCACAACGGTTTCGGTGATCGCGGCGCGATCGCCTTCGCGGAAGCTTTATCTAATGGGTTCGCGCCGAATCTTCGAGTTCTACTTCTCGGCTTCAATTCTATCGGTCCGGAGGGCATGCGCGCGTTGATGCGGGCGTTGGCGCACACCGACGTCGAGCACCTGGACGTCGGATGCAACATCATCGGCGCCGAGGGCACGCGTGCAATTGCGGAATTGATAAACTCGACGCGCTTGAAGAGTTTGAATCTTGCGTGCAACAATATCGGTTTGCGGGGCGAGCGTTCGGGAGTTGCAGCTTTGGCGAAAGCTTTGGAGACGAACGGCACGCTCGAAATCTTAAACTTGCGCGGGAATGCGTTGCACACCGATTGCGCGCAGGATTTGGCGGATGTCTTATTGGAAGAAACGTCACTGATTCAACTCAACATTGGATATAATGAATTATACGATAATGGTGCTTGGGAAATAGCGGAATCACTCGAAGATAATCAATCCCTTCTTGGTCTTGATTTCCAACGAAACGAAATCACCGACACGGGCGCGAGCAACTTGGCGAACACATTGAGCATGAATACCGTCATTCAAGAGATCGATCTCCGAAGTAATATGATAGGTCCGGACGGCATCGCGAAACTGCAGGTGTACGGTGCGAAAACGAACACGCGATGGCAACTTGAACCGCCCAAGTACAAGGAGAAGCCGAAACCGCGTTTTTCGGCGCGAAAACCGCGCAATAAACATGTTACGAGATAGTTTGTTTTTACAGACGAGCCGTGTTGTAGACGACAAATGTGAACTTCTAATCGTATTTTCTGTGTGACCCCGAAGCGCTGGATTGAACTTCTTCCTTTCGTGCCGCGTTGTCTCGCAACCACTCGCGAAGAGAATCAAATTCACCGCGGAACGAAATCGACGAATGTTTGCCCAAAGTCAACAGCATGACGTGTGGAAGCGCGAGGTCTGAAATCATTTTTTGCGTAGGAATAGAGTTCACCGCGAGCGCGCACAGGCAGCCGATACAGGCTCGCGCCACACCCTCCGATTCACCGCCATACTTGACGAGAGAGTTCTTCAAAACTCTCAACGAAGACTCGCCCGTGATGGAACTTGTAATGTGCACAAATCGACTCTTGCCGCGATGGTTGTCTCTGACAAGCGCCCAAATAGCGGTCGCGGACCATTGAAGTAGCGCGATGCTGTCTGGGAACCTCGTTATGGCGTCTATGATTGCACAGAAGAGCGTACCGTCGATCACAGCTTCATCAGACTGCGCGCGCTTGAGCGTCAGATTGGCCGCGGTCAGCATGTGAATCAACGCACAAGCACCGGCGCAGAAAGGCGCTTCGCCCATGGTTATCGCGTGTGCCAAGGCACCGAGACCACCGTTCAAAATCACGGCGATGCCAACATTCGGCTCTTCGGCCAACATGTCCGCCAAGGCTTCAGACACAGCTTGATGCAATCTATTGTCGCGAGCGTTTAACACTCTGATTGCCTCGTTGATGGTCCACGTCTTCTCCTTCGTCCCAGACTCGGACCCTTTATCCGCATCACCCCTATCTGCTTTTGCCGGCTGGCTCGAAGACGCATCTTCTTTTGGTTCATTTCGAGCATTTTCACTCATTGACTTTTGCAAAGCGCTGGGATCGTCGTCTTCGGGTCGGCTTGCGAACGACTTAACCGGCATTCCTTTCGCGGGCGACGATGATCTCGAGTTGCCTTCCTTCTTCTTCTCAGCATCACTTATAGCCTGAACGCGCTGCGATTTCGGCTCTTGTTTCTTCGTTTCCTCGTACAGCGGGTTGGTTCGCGTCCGCGCCTTTGGCGCCGGAGTCATGCCGACTTCGTCTTCACTTTCTTGCTTGAACAAGTTTTGGGCTTCGATGTGATCGGTGGGTTGCTTAGAGTCTACATCCGTCCCCTCGTCGAGCGCTTTCTCCGCGGCGTTGCGTTCTTTCCGCATCATCGTAGCGTTCGTCGTCGTGCTTCTCGAGACGGAACGAGCGCCGCCTCGGTCGCCGCGAATCCAGTCACGCAAAGAGCCAAACTCACCTTGGAAGGAAATACCTTGATTTTCACTCAGCGCCTTTCGAATGTCTCTTCGCAATCCAAGTTCGACGAGTTTATCTTGGACCTCTTTATTATCTTTCGCGAGGGAAAGAATGCAACCCATGAACTTACGAATCGTGGCGATGTATTGGTTGGAGCCGACGTCGGCTCTCGCCAAGGCGAGCCCGTCTTTGAGGAAATCAAGTACGTACGGACTCGAGTCGAGAACCGTTTCCTGCGCGAGATTACCACCTACGCCCGTGTACGACCAAAGCGCGTGCGCAGCCTCGGCTTTCATCTCCAAGTCTTCCGAGTGGCGCATGACCGCGTCCATGATGGCAGAGGGGAGAATCTTAAAGCGCACTTGTTTCATAAGTCGCATCATGGTGGTGGGTGCGCAGAGGAGTGCCCGTAAAATGCGCATGCACGCGTACATGATGTCAGCGTTGTACAAGTAGTACCGCATGCAGTCGACAGTGGTGCGAGGACCACCGCACGTGAGCACGAGATATGCGCCGCTTCGCTCGGAGAGGCGCGCCAACGCTAGTAAACACCTGTACGCGATTTCCTCGCTCTCAGCCTTTGATACGCCCTCGACTGATCCCGGTGGATTCAGTGCGATCGCACAAAGCATCGAGATGACTCGTTTCTTCGCAAAGTAAATGGCTTCCTTGGTTGCGCCGCGTTCCTGCATGTGCTGGCGCAACGCCGAAGCTCGCTTTTGCGTCTCCAAAATTTTCTTGTCGCGTTGATTCGCACTGGTTTTGCTCGGTTTACGCGCTCCCTGGGCGTCTTGTGTATCGCGTGCACTCCGATTAGGATACTTCGGTTTGTCTGCGTCTGGGGCGAATGAAGGCGCATCGTACTCATCCTTCAACCAATCTCGAAGTGACGCGAACTCGCCTCCAAACGACAGCGCCGGCTTTTCTTGAAGTGTTCGTCTCAACAGAGCACGGTAACCTTCATCCACCAAAAACTTCTGAATCGTTTTGTTCTCTTGCGCCAGCGATAAGAGCATACCGAGAATTTTCTTGCGATATGTGCCACGTGGGTCTTTGTCTTCGATATCTTTATCTGTGAGAGCCGATTTGACGAAACGCAGGTATCCGGAATTCTTCACTCGTTCTTGAGCAATCTTTCCACCGAGTGTGTTGGCAGCCCACAGAGTGTGCGCGCCTTCTGCGATGACATCTAACTCTGCAGAGTGCAAACCGGTCGCGCGAGAAACAGTGTTCGGAAGTAAGCGGAAACGCTGCTGCTTCTTGACGTGCATCATCGTACTGAGATTACTTTCAAGAGCTCTCATCAATTTGAAGCACGCGACGACAATATCTGGATTGGCTTCATAGAGTTTCAAGCAGTCAAAAGCGCAGCGATTACCGCCCAAAGAGAGAATCATGAACGAGCTGCGGTTGTGAGCCAAGCGCGCCAAGGCCTCGATACAGCGCTGCGCGATTTGTTCAGATTTTTCTCGCTCGACGCCTTGAGCGGCGCCGGGAGGTCGGACTGCCATACATATCATCGAAGACACCGCGCGTTTACGCGTATTGTACATGTTCATTTGATTTCTGACCGCGCGCTTTTGTGTGGTTTCTCCTCGTCGAGCGATTTCACGTACTTCTTCCGTGGACGTGGGATCTCTCGAGGGTGGCAGTGCGCGCGCGCGGTTCGCATCTCCTTGTCTGGGCTTGTGAATTTTTGCGCGTTCCTCGACTTCAGTCGTCGTCTTGTAAGTGAGCTGCCGACGCTGACCCTCTTCATTCATCATGGCGGCTCGTCGTTCGTTGATGGAAAACTGCGTTTTCGTCGCGTGTCGACCCTCGAGCCACTCCAAAGCGAGGTGCAAGTCATTCACCTTGACGGCGTCCAACGCCATCTCTCCGTCCTCGTAAGAGTACCCCAACATCACCAACTGCGCGATCACCGTCACTCTGCTCGAAAGTTCGGGTGAAATCTTCACCGGCAACGACATCGCCACCGGCATATCGAAACCTTCCTGTTCGTACCGCACGCGGGCCACCTCGCTCTGCAATTGTCGAAACGCCCCCGACAAATCCGCCACTCTCTGCTGCGCCTGTCTCAGCTCCTCTCTCTCCCTCTCGATGATCTCATTGGTTCCCTCTGCCGGTCTCTCTTGCAATTCTCTCACCGTCGCCTTCAGATTCGCAACCTCCTGTTCACTCAGACTCAGCGCCGTGAGCGCGTTTCTCATGGCGCTCGATGCCTGGGACAACATCTGCTGACTCGATGCCGTCTTCGCCCGCAGCGCTTGTTGCGCCGCTTCGATGGCGCGATCGAACTCTGCCTTGGGTACCATCCCGTCCACCACCTGCACGTCCATGGAGAGCGTGTTCGCGCCTCCACCACCCTCGCGCGGGTCGATCGCCTCAACCCCCATCGCGCCGTTCGCTCGACGTCTTCACTCGCGTTCCGCGTTCGACGCGCGCGTTCGACGCTCGCCGAGGCACCGCGCGCGGTCGGGACGCGCTCAAACGTTCGCCTCGAGTCACCGAACCCGCCCGTTCGACGACGACGCAAAGTTCGCGCGCGTCGGCGTGTGTCGCGCGCGCCCGGGATCGTGGAGAATTTGGGAATCAATCAATTCGTGTTGAGTCACGATGACGAGTTATGAATGGTCAAACTGGGACTCGAAAATCTTCTGGACTCTCGGGAACGACGATCGGACGTCAGACGCGCGCGCGGGGCGGCGCACGCGGTCGATCGTTTCAGAACGCGAACGACGATGACGTCCGCTGACGCCCGGCGTGTTCTCCACGCGCTCATGCGGGACGAGAGCAACAAGACGTGCGCGGATTGCGCATCGTGCAACCCAGACTGGGCGAGCGTCAATCACGGCGCGTTTCTGTGTCTCAACTGCTCTGGCGTCCATCGATCGCTCGGTGTGCACGTAAGTTTCGTGCGGAGCGCGACGATGGACTCGTGGAGCGCGGATCAGTTGGCGTGCATGGAGAAGTCGGGGGGTAACTCGGCGATGAATGCGTTTTTGGAGCGATACGGGTGCGCCAAGGGAACGCCGGCGAGGAGCAAGTACGAGCACGCGGCGGCGGCGGCGTGGAGGGATAAATTGAAGTGCGCGGTGAGTGGGAAGACGTGGAAGAAGCCGAAGGGCTTGAGGAGCGGCGGAGAGGATTCGAGGGGTGGTGAGGGGTCGACGACGGGCGCGGCGAGCTCGAGCGGGTCGTGGGACTTGTTCGCGTTCGAGGAACGGGACGAACGAGAGACGGGTGGATCGACCAAGGCGAGCAAGAACGTTGGTTCTGGCGGGGGGAAGACCAAGTCTAAGTCTGGTTTCGATCTGTCCACGGGACAAGGATCGTTAGTGAGCAAACGGTACGAACACGAGGACGACGGTTGGAAACCGCCTCCACCGCCGTTGCCGAAGGGCGCAAAGGTCGGCGAGTTTCTGCACGGCTTGACGCCTTACGAGTGGGTTGCGTTCTTGAAGAATTGCCGAGATCAGAACGATCGAACGTACCATTTAAAGAACATGACGGATGAAGAGCGCGCGCAAGTCGTCGCTGCGATGTCGGGACAACCGATCCCGCCGCGGTCTGGGAAGAAGCACGTGCCAAAAGTCATCGATGACGACGCTTCCACTGCGAAATCGTCCACGGGAGACTTAAAGTCTTTGAACCCTTTCGAAGGCATGAGCAGTAGCGACGGGAGCGACTTTTTCGATAGCAACGACAACGGACGAGAAGTGAAGAAGGAGAGGAAATCCAAAAAGGACAAGAAGGAGAAAAAGGAAAAGAAGGAAAAGTCTTCTCGCGATGATGAGACGGAACTCGAGAGACGTATGCGTGAGGCTGGCGAAGCGGCAAAAGCTCTCGCGAGAGAGCGCATGCTCTCCAATCCGAATCGTGCGCAAGAAGACGCGTCTTCATCAGTGTACGCCGTCCCAGAGAAGAAGAAACCATCCTACTCGCCGAAGCAGTCGTACTTTCACGGGAGCTCCAACTTGGGCATCGGTGGCTCGACGTCGAGATACAGCGGTTTCGGTAACACATCGTCAACCCCAAAAACACATGATTGGCAAGACAAGATGAAGTCGAACGTGGAATCGGCGAAGGGCTGGTTGTCCGGCGCTCTCCGAGGCATTGCCGCGAAACTTGAAAATACGTCCGTATCCAATCAACCGGGTCCACCTCAGAACGGAGGATATCAGAACACCTATCAACAATCCTCTCGACCTCCGGAAGTCGCCACGCACCTGATACCTCAGGTGGGGCCGAGTGGCTTACCGCCCAGACCGACGATGAGAAAATCATCAAAACCGGACAGCTTCTACTCGAGTAGTTCTAGCGATTCAGACAGCGATTCAGACTAGTAGGTTTGCAATAGAAGTTACAGGATAATTCTTCAAACCCTCGAGGGGTGCTAATACGGTCTAATGGTCGCGGTGAAGACGCGTCATCGTCTCGGTCTCGTCATCACTCCGCCCTTGACGATGGCTCGGAGCAACGCGCGACTCGGGGCGTGCGCGGCGTGGTAGTGGGCGAGGCCACCGCCGAGCGCTTCGGCACCGGTGAAGTCTTGGACGAGTTTTTGTGGGATCTTCATCACCGGCCACCACCAGGAGGTGTCGAATTCGCCGTAGTGGGCGGGGAACTGGTCGAGTAAGAACTCATCCGGAATGTGACGCAGGAGGAGCATGTCCTCGACGTAGTAGAGGAGGAGCTCGCCGGCGAGGTTGAGGGCAATCCAGACGCCGACGGCGACGGCGACGCGTTTCGCCCATTTCATTCGCCAACCCGTGCCTTGCATGAGATAGGTCTCGACTCGATTCATCACTCGAAAGTAAATCACCATATCGCCTCTCTCATTCGTCCCTTGCCCGTAGAACCCTTCACCCTTGATGACTTTCTTTTCGCCCTTGCGAATGGTGTGTGAATTCGGTTTGATGGCGAGCTTAATCTCTCTTCCGCTGATGCTTCGCGTCGTCACGATGCATCCATTCAGGGCTTGTCGCGGTTCGAGAGCAATCCACTGTGCGACGTCTCGACCGTTATTGACGCGATCAAAACGGTCGTGCGGTCGTTCTCTGATGACGAACATGACGCTTTGCAAATCGTTCCCCGTCGGCGTAAACTTCAACTCGAATCCTTCCCGCCACCCCCTGTGTACGCGCACGGTAAACACTCGACTCCTCTGCGTCACCTTACGCGTGAGACTATCCACGCCGAGCACCATCACCCCCTCTCGTCGCACGCACCCACTAAATAATTCCTCTAAATCGCACCAAAGCTCTCTCACCACGCACTCGCGAACGCCCAACGCCTCGCAATACATCATCCGAGCCTGCTCCGCCTCGAAGTGATCGTACGCCCCCGGCTCCTCGAACATCCGCATACCGATCTCATCGTATTCCTTGCGCTGTTGCGGGTCCGATAACACGCTGTACGCGTGTCCAATCTCCTGAAACCTCGCCTTGGCCGCCTCCTTCTCCGCGTCGTCGCCGCGCACCTTGTCGGGATGATTCACCTTGGCCAACCGATGGTACGCCTTGCGCACGTCCGCGCTCGTCACTTTCGACGATTTCTCTAGTCCTAACACCTCATACAGCTCCCGCCTCGGCGTCGACGTCGACGTCGCATCGTCGCGCGTCCCGCGACTCATCTTGTCCCGAGCGTCGCAATCGCTCTCGACGACGTCCCTCTCGCTCCGTCACGCGCGTTCCGAATGCGCGCGAGGACGCACCGCTCCGACGCCTTTCCCTCGCCCGACTCGTCCCGCTCGCGCGCGCGCGACGACGCCCGCGACGTCCGCGACGCGCTCTCCCGCGCGTTCGATTTCGTTTTCTCGAACGAGTCACCACAATTTCTCCGCACACTCGCCCTCGCCGCGTCGCCACCGCGAGCCGACGACGCCATGTCGTCCGCCGTGGCGCGCACGAAATTTGCGTTCCGTCGTCGCGCGTCTCGATTCGTCCTCGACGAGCTGTACTCGGACGACGAGAGCGACGATGAGTTCGCGGCGTACGAAGGTGGGATCCCACCGCCGAGCGCGTTCGCGGCGGCACACGCCGGGGTGGATCACGTGCGGATCTCGTTTCTCGAGGCGAGGGCGTTCGGCGATCGCGCCAAGGGTGCGGCGGGTGAGGGAGCGTACCTAGGGATGCGGAACGCGCTGCTCGAGCGGTGGGCGATCGAGGGCGGGTGCGGCGTCGAGGTGGACGAACGCGACGCGGTGGAAAAGTTGGGCGCGCGCACGGAGGAGGAGGTGGCATACGCCTCGAGATGCTTTCGATGGTTGGAGGAGAACGGTGGGATCAATTACGGGATCGTGGCGCCGGCACCGACGCGAGTGGCAAAGGTGGAAGAGACGGCGGCGAGAGAGGATGGGGACGCGCGGGACGCCGACGCGCCGACAGAGTCTCGGGTGAGGAAAGAGCTCGTAGTGGTGTTGAGAGCGGCGGATTTGACCGTGGACACGGAGAAAGCGATTCGTCAGAGACTCGAGGAGCGCATGGGAACGTCGCTGAAGGAGTTCAAGCCGGTGATTCGGGAGACAATTGAAAAGTTTTTAGCCAATCCGGCGGCGTTCGAGGACGGTGGCGACGCTGAGGTCGGCTCGGACGACTCCGCGGGCACGATGGCGGAGATTCCGCCGCGTCCGGCGTTTACCGACGTGCGACCGACCATCGTCATCGGCGCCGGACCCGCCGGTCTCGCCGCAGCGACGATGATTCGTCGTCAAGGGGGCAAAGTCGTAGTTCTCGAGGCGCGCGACCGCGTCGGCGGACGCGTGCACACAGACTGGGACACGTTCAGCGCGCCGGTAGACTTGGGCGCGTCCATCGTCACCGGTATCGCTGAAGACCCGAAACGTCGCACCGGCATGCCTTGGCTCGGCGTTCGTGCCGATCCGAGCGGTGTCATTGCGAAACAACTCGGCTTGAACCTCGTCGAGCTTCGAGAGGGATGTCCGTTGTACGACACGAAAGACGGCGGGAAAGTGTCGGCTGAGATGGACGAAAAGGTTGAGCGCATTCGCGATCTGGTGATGGACGAGGCGCGCGCCAAGGTGGACGCGAGTGGAGAGAGCGAGACGGCGCAGTCCTCTCTCGGCGACGCCATCAAGGAGGCGACGGAGAATTACTTTTTAAAACTCGTGCAAGACGACGGTAATGACAGCGATGATAGCGAAACGCACGCCGCCGTGCGCGCTGAGCAAGCTTCTCGCATGGGTAAAACGGAGCGCCGTTTACTGGATTGGCACTGGGCGAACCTCGAGTACGGATGCAGCGCCTCCTTGAACGACGTGTCGCTACCACATTGGAACCAGGATGAAGTTTTCGGTGGCTTTGGAGGAGCGCACTGCATGGTCGGCGGCGGTTACGGACAGATCACGGCGCGTCTCGCCGAAGGCCTCGACATTCGTCTCAGTACGCCGGTCGCCGACGTGCGTCACGACGCGGACGGAGTCGTCGTGGAGACGAAGGATGGAGAAAAGATTGAAGGCGCATCCGTCATCGTCACCGTTCCCTTGGGTTGCTTAAAGGCTGGTGACGTCACCTTTTCCCCGCCACTCGGAGAAATGAAATCCAGCGCCGTGCAACGTCTCGGATTCGGCAACTTGAACAAGGTTGTCCTCGAGTTTGACGAAGTATTTTGGGATCAATCCATTGATTACTTTGGTTCGGCCATCGATAGCGAAGAAAACCGCGGTCGAAGCTTCATGTTTTGGAACTTGGTGCCGGTGAGCGGGAAACCGATGCTCATCTCGCTCATCGCGGGCGAAGCGGCCAAATTTGCCGAGGCCGAGGGATCGGAATCGATCGTCGCGTCCGTGCTCGCCACGTTGGCGCGCATATGTTTCCCAGACGACCCGTCGAAGATGCCTCCTCTCAAGCAATCTTTAGTGACGCGTTGGCAATCTGACCCCTACGCGAGAGGCTCGTACTCGTTCGTCGCGGTCGGTTCAAAGGGCGCGGCGGACTACGATGATCTCGGAAAGCCCGAAGGTCGTGTCTTGTTCGCTGGCGAGCACACGTGCCGTGAACATCCCGACACCGTCGGCGGCGCCATGCTCACGGGTTGGCGCGCCGCGAGACAGGCGCTCGCCATCAGTCGCGGCCAAGAGGTCTTCGACGAAGTGTTCAATCTCGATGAGATGCGCGCCGCCATCGCAAAACGCGACACTGACGGCGAATATCGAGTCGTTGACGACGACGCCGTCGAACGAATCATCGATCCGAGCGAAATGTACCGTCGACGCATGCAAGAAGACATGCTCGCCGACACTGGTAAAGAGGAGGCGAAGATCACCTATCGCATCGTTTCCGCGGTGGAGGCAGGCGAAAAAGTCGACGTCCCGGTGGAATTCGCCACCATCATGTTAAAGTTGCGAACCGTGCCCGGTCGTCGCGCGATGATCAACGCGCTCCTGGACGACGTGAGCGCGCGCGACCGTCGCGAGTGGGCGTTGAAGAACGAAGGCTTGACGCTTCTCAACGAGTGGCTCAACGAGTCGAAAACCTACGCCAAATCCTCCGAGTCCTTACTCCTCACGACGCGCATGTTGGAGCTCTTGCTGGCCATTCCCGCGGATCTTCCCGCGCTTCGCGCGAGCGGCATTCCTCGCACGCTGAAGAATCGATTCCAAACGCACGAAAACGGACGTTTGCGTCTACTCGCTCGACAGTGCGGACACAGATGGATGCAAGCGCTCAGTCGTAAATCCGCCGGTTTACCACCGATCGACGACGACGAAGAGGAACCGATGAAAAAACCGCCGCCGCGCAAGAAAACCGCCGGTCTCGGCGTCGCCGTGTTGCTCGGCGGCGCGAGCGCGAACGCCGTCGACGACGAACCAGAGGACGTCGACGTTGAGGTTAAAAAAGACGACGTGAAGATTGAACCCGTGAAAACGGCGGAAGAGATTCGAGCGAAACGTGACGCTATCATCTCCGCGGCGCAAGATCTTCCCGAGGGTCAAGCGGCGCTCGCCGCTCGCGAGGCGGCGGATCGTGCGGCGGCACAAGTCGAAGAGGCGATGCGTCTCGCCGAGGAGGCGCAACGCGCCGCTCGCGAGGCGGAAACCGCCGCGACCTTCGGTCTTCGCATGTCCAAAAAAGACGTCATCTCATCCTTCGACGCCTTCAGTGATGCCGCCAATAAGAAACGCGAACGCGCCAAGAGTAAAAAGCGCAAGGCGTCCGCCGACGACGAAGCCGAAGAGGCCGAAGACGAAGATGACTCGCCGGGCGTCTCCCTCGACGAGTACCACGCCAGAGTGAGAAAACAGGTGCGTCACTACGTGCACGAGCAGCTCCAAGACAAACGCGATCGAGGCATCGTCACCAAGGCGGAGTGCAAAAAGCTCGAAGAGAAGGTGGTTGATAAAATCTTAGAGGGCTCCAAGGGCGTCGACGACGTGCGCAAGGCGTTCATGACGAGCAAACGCAAAGAAAAAATTAAATCTCTCGTCAGCGCGTACTGTCAGTCCACCGTCAAGGCTCGTAAAAAGAGCAAACATTAATGTCACATCCACAACGTACTAGTCGATCCGTCCCTCTGTCCTCTTCCCGCGTCGGCGCGCGCGTTCGAGTCTCGAAAAAATGTCTTCGCGGTGGAGAGACATCGTTGTGTGCGCACCATCTCGCGTCGCGCGGCGTCGCGTCGAGCGTCATGGCGGGCTTCTCCGGCGCCGTGAAGATCGATCCGGACGCGCTGAGCGATTTCATCGCCCCCTCGCAGGATTGCGTCGTCGCGCTCGACGGTGGTAAACTCACGCTCGACGTTGACGACACCGCGGCGGCGGACGGTGAAGTCGCCGTGCGTCGACGTCGGCGCGACGCGTCCGGCGCGCGCGCGCTCGAGGCCGAGACGACGCCGACGTACACGCCCATGTCGTCGGGCGCGCGCGAGGGCGAGGCGCTCAAGGTTTCGCTGAGCGATTGCTTGGCGTGCAGCGGGTGCGTGACGAGCGCCGAGAGCGTCTTGTTGGAACAGCAGTCTGTGGATGAGTTCGTCGACGCGTGCGGGCGATTCGTGACTGGGGACGGGGTGGTCGTCGCGAGCGTCAGTCCGCAGTCGGTGTTGAGTCTCGGCGCGGCGTACGGATTGGGTGTGGACGAGACGCGCGCGCGACTGGGCGGGTTGTTGAAGACGAGCTTCGGCGCGAAGAGCGTGTTTGATACGTCGTTCGGTCGAGACGTGGCGTTGGTGGAGACGTACGCCGAGTTCGTGGAAAGATTTCAGTGCGAGACGCGCGCGCCCGTGTTGGCGAGCGCGTGTCCGGGATGGGTGTGTTACGCGGAGAAGACGCACGGCGAACTCGCGACGCCGCTCATGGCGACGACGAAGAGTCCGCAACAAATCATGGGATCGTTCGTCAAAACCGCTGTCGCGCGCGAGTTTGGCGTGACGCCCGATAAAGTGTATCATGTGAGCGTGATGCCGTGCTACGATAAAAAGTTGGAAGCCACTCGCGACGATTTCCTCGTCGACGGCGTCAAAGACGTCGACGTCGTGCTCACCACCGGGGAGGTGACGCTTTTGCTAGAAAAGCGTGGATTGTGTCATCTCCGCGACGCGCCCTCGGACGCGTTCGATTCGTTTGTGTCTTTGAGCGAACCAGCGCCGGAGAGCGTACACGCCGCTCCGGTCGTATCGAGTTCCGGCGGGTACGCCGAGTACGTCTTTCGTCGCGCCGCCGCGGAAATGTTCAACGTACACATCGAGGGTGAGATCGAATGGGTCAAATTGCGGAACGCGGATATGAGAGAGGCGTCGCTCGTCGTAGATGGACGAGTCTTACTGAGCGTCGCCGTCGCTTACGGATTCCGAAACATTCAAAACCTCGTTCGAAGCGTCAAGCTCAAGAAGTCGAAGCATCATTTCGTCGAAGTGATGGCGTGTCCTTCGGGATGCTTGAACGGTGGCGGTCAGATTCCACCTCGCGAGGGAATATCAAACAAAGACTTAGTCGACGCTCTCGACGAGGAATACAGAATCACCGCTCGCGCTCGGCCCATGGCGAACGTGTCGAGGCTGTACAACGAGTGGGTTGGCGGCATTCCCGGTTCACCCAACGCGCGAAAATTACTCCGAACGCAGTTTCACGTTCGCGCGAAGACCGTCGGTGTCGTTCAACTAAACAATTGGTAGTCCATTACACGCTAGCTCTAGCTCTATTATTTCTAGTACACGTACCGTTGATTTAGATTTTTCGCGGACGAGGCGCAACCGCGAGCTCGCACGATTCAAGGCGAAGGGTGATCAAAGCCTTCGGTTCCGGTGGATTCGCGTTCGGAGGAATTCGAAGCTCACACTCGCTGCAAATGAGAGCGAGCAAAAGAACGCTCTCCATCATCGCGAAACCCGTCCCGATGCAAACGCGCGGTCCGCCACCGAAAGGAAAGTACGCGTCGTTTGGTCCAAGATTTTTCAACGCGTCTCGCGCCAACGTTCCGTCAGAATACGGGCTTTGCACCAACCACCGTTCAGGTTTAAACGCCGTCGGATCGTTCCAATATTTCGGATCTCTCTGGACGAGGTACGGTGCGATGAGCACGGTCGTGCCTTTGGTGACGAAGACGCCCTCATGAAGCTCGACGTCTCGCGAGGCGCATCTCCCGACCATGTACGCTGGAGGGCGAATTCGCAGCGTCTCCAGAATGCACGCCTCGGTATAAGGCAAGTGACGGAAATCACCGGCATCAAGACCCACCCCTTTCGATTTCAACAGTTCGCGAACTTCTTCTGCGATTTTATCTCCCACCTCTGGTCGCTCGGCAATCAGCGCGCACGCCCACGAAAGTAAGATTGCGCTCGTCTCTTGTCCAGCAACCATGAGTGTCATGAGTTCATCGCGTAGCGCTCGATCACTCATACCGGAACCAGCCACGTCTTCGTCGTCCGTCGCACGCAACAAACGATCGAGTAAATCTAACTCTCCTTCGTCGTCTCCTCGCGCCGCGGCGTCTCGGCGTTTCGCGATGATGGCGTACACCTCTTCATCCAGTCTCTTCACGGCGTCGTTGTACCTAATGTTATCGAACGTGGGCGCCCACTCGGGAATGACCATTCCCGTCGCCGCGCGTCGTCCGAAAAACTCAAAACTATCTTTAATCGCGCCGTTAATCTTGCTCGCGCGAGCGCCCGCGACGTCCGTCCCGAACAACGCTCTCGCCACGATTTCCAACGTCGCGTCGTTAAAATCCGCGTACACGTCTCGAACACCACGTTTCGACCACTTATCGCGCACCAACCGCCCTCCCACCTCCACCATGCACCTCGCGTACGTCTCCACGGCGGCTTTTCTAAACGCCGGATTACTCAGTCGTCGCTGCCGCGCCCATGTCTCGCCGTCGCTCACGAGCAATCCATTCCCCGCCAGAGACGATCCCGGAAAGAACGCCGTGCCCTCCTTTTGAAAAGAGTCGCTCTTATCCAACAACACGTCCCGCGCCAACGCGGGCGAGCTCACGAGCACGACCCGCTCGCCCGCCAACGTCAAACCGACGGCGTCGCCGTGCGCCCGGGACGCCCTCTCTATAAACTTTAACGGATCGTACGCCAACTCCAGCGCCACGTCCTCGCGCGGTCCGCTCGGAAACCGAATCGGCGCACCTTTCGCCCCGCCCACGACCTCGCTCGCCACCCCGCCGATGGCGCGCAGCGTCGCCGCGGCGAATGAATCCAGCGCGCCTCGAAACGACTCCTCCGCGTCGTTTCTTCGCGCTCGACACCGCGTCCCCGCCCCTCGCGCGCGCGCCGAGCACGCGTCTCGCACCGACCGCGTCCGCGTCCGCACCGTCGTCACCGCGCGCGCATCCCTCGTCGCCCGCATCAACGTCCGACGTCGACGACGACTGACGCGCCCCACCGCTCGGTGGCGAACCTTCGTCATTCTTTCGCGCGCGGCGTCACGTCGCCCACGTCCCTCGCGCGACGCACGCGAACCCGACGCACGGTATATGGGTTTTCTCGGCGGCATCTTCGGCGGTAAATCGTCCAAGCAGACGTCGTCGTCCGCGCAGACGACGTCGTCCATCGGCGCGCACGCATCGTGCGCGAAATCATCATCCGCGCACGCATCGTCCGGCGCGTGCGGCACCGCGGGCGCGGCGTGTCCGTGGAAAGACTGTCGGTGCGGACCGGGGTGTAAGTGCGGCGCCAATTGCAGGTGCGGGAGCGTTCGACGGTGAGCGTGAGACGATCGATTTTGATCCGAGCTCGGCGGGCAGAGATAAGGGTTGCGACCGAAGACGGATCGCGCCATGTCGAGTCAAGAGACGACGCCGAGACGGGTCCGGGCGCGACACTTTGCGCGACGATTCGTGCAGAAATTAAATTTACCCGTCGTTCTCGTCGTCGTCGTCTACGGAGCGATGTATGAGACGACGATGAAGTGCGCGTTCGAGACGGGTCGACACGGCGCTGTCGGGGAGGCGGCGTTCGTGTGCACGGCGGCGCTGGGCGCGGTGATGTACGCGTGCACGGTGATGCGAGATCCCGGACGAGTGCCGTCGGATTACGTGCCCAAGGTGGAGGAGGGCGACGCGCTCGTGGAGGCGAAGCGTAAGGGTGGAGGGTTTAGGTATTGTCAAAAGTGCGAACGGCATAAACCGCCGCGCACGCATCACTGTCGGGTGTGTAAACGGTGCGTGTTGCGCATGGATCATCACTGCGTGTGGGTGAATAATTGCGTCGGACATTACAATTATAAGAGTTTCTTCTTATTTTTGTTGTACGCCACCGTGTCGTTGGCGCAATCGGTGTATTATCTGAGCGATTACGCGCGAGACGAAGTCTTCGCGGCGACGGGCACGGCGAGCGTCAGGGCGGCGACGGCGGCGACGGCGTGTCTCATCTTTGCGTTTGCGCTCGCAATCGCTCTCACGGGTCTCTTCTTTTGGCACGTGCGGTTGGTTTTGAACAATAAAACCACCATCGAGCACTACGAGGGCGTGCGATCGAGACACAACACCATTCCCACCGTCGTCGAGCATCCGTACTCGCTCGGCGTCGTCGCCAATTTGCGAGAAATTCTCGGCAGAAACGTCCTGTTGTGGTTCACCCCGGGGTGTAAAATCACCGGCGACGGCACGCGGTACCCGAACGTGTTAGAGATGTCTAGGCAGCGATGGGATCGCACCGTCCGAAAGAAGGAGGGCGAGCTCACCGTTCTTTAATAAAACGTATTCGTCAATTCATTCATTCAATTCACACGTCAGTCGAGCGCGCGGACGATGAGGTCTCGAATCGCGCTCGTGTTCATCGCCGTCGTCACCGCGTGCGTCGACGCGGCGTTCGGAAAACAACCGAATCTTCGTGGATTGCCTCCCACGCTTCATGCGGTGCGTCTCGCGCGAACGAACGAAAGCGCGCGCGTAGAAATCTCAGAATAATCTTCGTGTCCCGAGAACCATTACCCCACCGATCGACCGCGTCGACTGACGATGACGCAGATGTTGTCCACGGTCGATATCGCCGCGTGCCCCGAACATAACGCTGGGCATCGTCGGGCGAACACGGCGGCGACGACGTACCTGAAGCGAGGCGAGCTCGACCAGGCGTTGGCGTGTTTCGTCGCCGCGTTGAGCGCAAAGCAAAATTTCCCGCCCGCGCTGTATGGCATCGGTGAGACGTTCGCGAAACGCACGCCGAGTGGATTCGAGATGGCGAGGGAGAGTTACGAGCTATCGTTGAAGCATTGGCCGGAATTCGTGGACGCGAACATCGCGCTCGGGGACTTGTGGGCGGATCGAGGCGATCGAACGCGGGCGGAGATGTATTACGAATCGGCGACGAAAACGAGGCCGAAGGACGCGTTGGCGTGGGACGCGTTAGCGAGAAATCGGATAGACGATGGAAGACTGGATCAAGCCTTGGAGGCGTACGACACGGCCATCGACTCGGTGGAGAACGAAGTGCCCGGACTGTACTTTAGCAGAGGCCGAGCGCAACTGTTGAGAGGAGATTTCGAGGCGTGCGCTGAAGACGCATCGCGTGCGTTGAAAACGGCGAGCCAGTTCGGCCAAGCGTATCATTTATTAGCCGTGTGCTCGCTGAAATTGTCGGGTCCAAACGCGCCGTCGACGAACGACCTGGAAACGTACTTTCGTCAGGCGACGCAACTCGAGCCAGAGTTTGCGGATCACTTTCTCGATTTTGCTCGATTCGTGTACGACGACGACCACGCGCGCGAATCCGAAGGGCGCCGAATAATCGAAATGGGACTCGAGGGTGATCTCGAGGATGGCGAGCGCACGAAGCTGGAGGACGGGTTGTCAAAGTTTAACGAGTACGTGACGTCCACGAAGGCAAGCCGCGACGAGCTTTGAAGATAAAGCGTGCATTAGAGTAATACTACATGTAGAGTTGGTTTATTCCAACGTCAATCGTCCGTTGATTCCGACGTCATTCCTGTCCTGCCCGCCTCGGCGAGCTCCAGATCCCCATTTATCGCTGGGTTTACCGTACGGCTTCGCGTTTTGCTCCCGGTTTTCCCTGCCTCGTCCTCTAGACGGCCCGCCGCGTCTCTGCGGGGGACCGGGGGGACCCGGAGGCACGATGTGCGCCCACCTACAGCTGTCACCGCGAGTGCACCTTCCAACGCTGAAATCGAAACATCGCGTCGGCCCGCCGCCGCCTCCGCCGCGACGGCCTCCGCCGCCCGCCTGAATGCGTCCGGTTTGCAAAACGTTTCGCATGAGATCTCTCGCGCGCTCTCGTGCGCTCGCGTTGTGGCTGAATATGAGCATCAACTCTTGTTCGGGAACGTCGCTAGGGTCCGGGATATTGAAGCAAAACGTTCCCGTTATGCTTTCAATCTGACGCAGCGTATCGCCGCCCTTGCCGTAAATGCGACTGATGCCGCCGAAACCCGCCTTGACGGGAAGCGTGGTGACATCATCGCGCTCGTTCAGCGCGATATCGTTCGTCAGCGTGCCCTTTTGTTGTTTCATCAACCATCGAATGTAATCCCAGCACCGCGCGCGCTCGGCCCGGTCGCCCGTCATGACTGCGAGTAAACCGACGTACTCGAGCGGACACCCCGCCGCCTTGGACACTTTTCTGCGAACGCAACCCTGCGACGAATGTAACGAAATACACGATACGGTCAGCGTCGAGATTCGACAACGCGATCGCGATGAAACGAGAGCGATGGATGTACGGGTAGACATAAAAGCGTTCACTCGCTGGACGGCATACTGGCCCACAGCGGCGAGACAGAAAACACCCGCATATTTCAGACAGAATTTGTTGTTCGCACGAGAGAGAGCTTCGAGTGATCTAACGTCCGACATGGTTGTGCGCCGTACGGATCTACTCGTCGTGCGTAGAGAAGAGAAAAAGAGAAGAACATATCGCATCAAATCGCATCGCGCTCGGCGTACCTCTCGTCCCACGGCAAAACTGAGCTCTTCCTCGTCGGCAAAGGGAAACACGTCGAATCCCCACCCATCCCCGAGTCCGTCTCCCGGTTGGTTAAACCTAATCGTCAACTTTTTATCCGCGCTCACGTACGTCCCCGGTACCTTTCTCTCGATCGAACTCATCACCTGCAGCTCCGACCCGCGTCTCGCCTTGCGACTTCCGAGAATGATCAACTTTTCCGGCGCGTCCTCGGGATCCGTCGTCGGCTTGCCGAAAAACATCAACGTCCCGGTATCAGCCTCGATGCGCCTCAACCCTTGTCCTTGCTTCCCCGTGATGTACGCCGTGCACGACGGCGGAACATCCACCACGCTCATATCGTCTCTCGGCGTCGATGTGTCCACGATTATCTTCCCGACGCGCTGCCGCAACACCCACTCGGCGTATTGCTTGGCTCTCGCCACCGCCTCCTCCGTACCCGAAATCGTCACCGTCTGGTTCTCCTCCGCGTCTCCATCCACGGGTGCGATCTCAAATTTCGCCCGACTCACGCGCATCAACTTTCTCTTCGTCGCTCCCTTGGTTCCGATCAAGAATCTCGCGTCCGCCTGCGAGATGACGAGCGTCGCCGTGGATTCCGCCCTCGGCGCCGCCGCGTCACCGGCGCGGCGATCTCCCTCGTCCATCGCCGCGTCCGCGTCCATATCCCCTTCCGTCTCCGCAAATTCCGGTTCCGGGGAACGCTGACGACCGCCCTCGTCCTCCATCATCGTCTCGGCGTCCACGTCGTCGCGCTCTCTCTCTCTCTCGCGCGTCGTCTCGCGACTCGTCCCGCGCGTCGTTAGGTTTGTTCGCGTCCAACCTTTACGCGTCGAACCTTTACGCGACGCGCGCGGGGTGCGGTCTCTCGAGGACGCGGATAGACGCACGCGGTACGGTCTCGGCGTGTGCGTCGCCTCGCGTGCGAGCGTGCGTCGGATTCTGAGGATCGGTGGTTAGATCGGACGCGTGGTTTTCGCCTTGGCGCGCGCGCGCCGCCGGGAGAAAAGAAAAGGAGACGGCCGCGACGTCGCAGAGGTACAATGAATGTAGAGTACACGTGAACGCTACGCGCGGTCGAGCGGTCGATGAGACGTCACCCGGTGACGTAAAAATCCATCTCGTCCGTCCCCTTGTTTATCTCGTGCGTGTCCACCTCGTCCCACGGCACGAAGACGAGCGTGCTCACGCCTCGGTTGGCGACGCGCACGGCGGCGGTACCGTCGAATTTATGATCGGTGATCCCGAGACCTCGTCGGTAGAGATGCTCTTCGTCGTCTATGGCGGCCCACTCGTCCTCGGTCGGGGACGGTGGAAGGTTTTCATCGTCAACCATGGCGATTTTCACCACGTCGAGTCGGTTGCTCGCGCCGGGTTTATTCCCTCGCAGTCTCGTCCAAAAGTGCGTCGTGCTCAGTTCACCGTTACTTCTCGGTCGAATCACCTGACAGTGCACTCTATCTTCACCCTCGATCGTGTATCCACCGTGATACACGTCGCTCGATCGAGCGCACGCCGCTCGATCCCGTAAAACCTTGGCCTCCGCCTTTAATTTGTGCGGCGACGTCTTACAGACAAAGCCGCCGCTCGCGTCAAATCTAAAAAATCTATAGTACACGACCAGGTGCACGCACTTGGCGTTCTCCATCGTCTTCGCCCCGGGTTTGATGTACGTGTTTCTGGACACGTACAGGCCGTCCGTGCGCAGGCGCAGCCTCTCGCGAAACATGGCGCGCCAACAACCGGCGTAGAGACGTCGACACGCCTCGTGCGTCTGCGCGGGCGTCTCTCTGTGCGCGTACGCGTCGAGACAAAAGGCGCGCCACGCGTCTTCGCGCGTGCGGACAAAGTCTCTGAAAGAGACGCACGTCGCGGCGAGTCGAGCGAACCAGCGCGGACCGAGGCGCGTGGCGATCTCCATCAAAGAGTTTTCGTCCAGCGTCGACATGATGGCGGGACACTCGATCTCGGGCGCGTCGCGAGGGCGGCGGCGATCGAGGAGGGCGAGCCAAGGTCGGGTGAACATATTGGCGTACGCGGCGTCGGTCGGGCGACGGAGGATGACATCGGACGCCATTCGCCCGCGGCTGCGGACGCCGCGCGACGCGATGTGACGTCGCGGCGAGGCGGCGGTCGCGTCGCGATTTCCGTAGAATTGCGATTTCATACGGATTCGAACGGTCGAGTGGTGGTCTAACGTTAGCTATGGGTTGGGTTACATCGCCCTCACGCGTTCTTCATGGGATCGAACGCGTCGAAGGCTTCGCGGAATTTCGTCGCTCGCTCAGTTTCCTTGTCTTCGTCCTCCATGCAACTTTGCCAATTGGCTCGCTCGGGCGCCTTGATGAGATGTGAGATGACTTCGCGGCCGAATTGCATCCAGTGCTTTTCGCCTTTCTCTATGGTACGGATGAGGATGGCGCCGTCCGGAAGGTGGATGGCGTAGTACTCGCCGTCGCCGGCGACAGCCTTGATGGCGGTTTGAGCCTCGACGGCGTTCGCGGGCGGATCCAGTTTCGTCCATGAAAAGTCCAGTCGCTTCGCCGCCTGCTTGAAAATCTTCTCGGCGAGCGCCGCACGATCGGCATCCACTGGGACGCAGTTCATGTGGCAGTGGTTTCCACCCTTGTTCCTGAGCTCCAAGTGACGCTCGAAGACGACGAGACGCTTGTCCGCCGATTCCGCAAAACGACGAAGAGCGCCAATGTAATTCCACATCTCCGTCGCCGTGCTTTCAGGTACGCCAGCAAACGAAGGAATGTGCTCCACAGGTACGATTTGGCAGTGTTCTTCCGTCAAACCACCCTTATCCATGCTCATGAAGCACTCGTTACCGATGCTCGCCACCAAGTGTAAATCCTTTTCGTTCGACAAACAGAACCAGCAACCACCCGGCGCGACGCCCGGAGGAGGCCCTCGCTCTTTCGGCTTACCGGTGGACATCTCGACCGTTATGTCCCGACCGAAAAACGACGCTTGGTTGCGCTCCAACGCCGCCTGCACGCCCTCGGCGGTGGCGAAGGAAATGTGGCAAAAGCCACGAGACTGTTGACCTCCGGGTTTCATCGCTAAGCGTACGTCCACGAGTTCGCCGCATTCACCGAAATATTCCGCGATGGCGCCCTCGTCAGCTTTCCAGCTCAAGTTTCGAACATAAATAGTCTTGTCGGGATCGCCCTTGATTTCTCTCGGTTTACCGCGGTCCTCAGCCTTGGGCTTCTTCGCACCGTCGCGCCAGTCTGGTTGCAGATCCGCCGCGCGACGCTTTTGTCCCAGCGCCTGCAGATACGGATTCGGGCCAGTGTCTGGAGGAATTTTGCACAACACCGCGCGATCGATGCTGGAACCCGGTTCTACTTTTAACGCGTGCATCCACTTTTCTCCGTCCGTGTTTCCGCAGTTGCCGATGTTGATGAAGCGCGTCACCCACGGTGATTCGCTCGGATCGTTCTTCGGATTGATGTACGGCTCGCGTTCGAAAAAGAACGGGTGTGACGCGGCGAAATGATACCGCGGTGTGAGCGTTAATGCCAACGCACGAGACACCGGACTACCGGTGGAACTCGCGCTCTTCGCCTCGTTGCCGACTTCGCGTCCGTGTATGTCCAACGTCCCCGCCGGCCAATCTCTCGTGAGAAGAACATCGACGACATCCTTTTTCCGCATGTCGTCGAAACTCGTCTTCATCGACATCACGTCATCCTCCGTCGTCTCGCCGTTTCTCTTCGCCGTCGACTTGCCCAACGCGCTTGCGTCCTCGTACGACAACACGTCGTAACGTCCGGGCAACGACGCCACCTTTAACCCACCGCACAGATCGTACACTCGAGACTCGCTCAAAAAGTACACGTTCGGCGCGATCTCCAGCACGCCTCGCGCTGAGGATGACTCGTTCGCCGTCCCGGCCGCCGCCCTGCTCTGCGCGTACTCCAATCCCTTCTCCCCGTCCGCGTCTATGAAGTACACCGGCACCGGCGCGCTCTTCGCCCCCGTGACGTACGGTTCCATCGTCGCCGCCGCATCGTCGCCGTCGTAAATCCTTCCCGCGACGAACACGGCGTCGAACGGTCCAGCCTTTGGATTGCCGTGCACCGTCTCCACGCGCGCGACGAGGGCGTCGAACGCGCCCTTGGCGTCGCCGGCGACGATGACGCGTCGCGGCGACGGCTCGGTCGTCATCGCGCGCGTCTCCTTACCGACGCTCGGGCGCGCGAGACCGATCGCGCGACGTCGTGTGACGCGCGAACGACGCACCGCCGGCGGGGGAGGGTGGCGGCTCGGGGACGGTGGCTACTCGCGGAGGCGAGCGGTTCGTATACGTTTTGGTTTGTTTTACACGCGCGTCTCGCGACGGTAACGACGAAAGAGCGACTTTACGCGAGTTTCGGAGCGAGCCATTCGAGGGCGGCGTCGACCCAGGCGCCCTGTCGATCGATGTCGTCGCCCTCAAAGCCGGCGACGACGTCGTGGGCGACGCCGTATTCCTCCAGACTACGAATGAAATCGCCGAGTTCGGCGACGGTTTTCTTCCCGGGAACGAGCGCAATTCTCGAGCCGTCGGCGTTGAGTTGGTCGCGCACCCACGCGTCGCGAACGATCTGCGTGACGTCGTACGGGGTCCAATCCTCGTCGCGCGGGAATGCCTCGTTCCAAGACCCCCAATGCGAGGGACGCGCGAGGTCTTTGACTTCCCACGGTCGTTCGATCGCCTTGTATCCACCCAAAATCGGTACGTCCGCGGCGACGACCGCTTCGAACGCGTTCGGTCGTCGCATCAACAGACTCAGCGCGCCGTATCCACCAGTACCGAAACCCAAGAGAAACATCTTCCCCGCGTTGTGCGACGCTCGAAAGTGCGGCAACATCACCTTTAGTAAATAACTCTCGTGGTTCATCGTCGACGAATCGTTCAACCACGTCGGCGTGTTGAACGAACACTCCACTATGATGGCTTCGTTCTCCTTGTACCTCTTCGTCTTGGACACGCTCGACGTCAGAGAAACCTTCCCGTCCCGAGGTCCGAAGCCCGCCTCTCCGTTGATGCAAATCACCGTCGGATACGGCTGCGCTCTGTTCGCGTCGTATCCCTTGGGAAGCTTCACGCGATACCTACCGGGCGTTGCCACCTTTGATTTCACATCGTACGCGTGCGCTTCCGGAAAATACACCTTGTACGGTTGCAACGCATCGAAACTGCGCGTCGTCGCCAAAAAGCGCGTCGTCAGTCCCCGCGTCATCGCGCTCTCGACACGTCTCGCGCGTCTCGCGCGTCTCGCGCGTCTCATCGAGACGCGTACGCACCTAGAGTACTCCCCATCCCCTCCGTACTCGTGTCTCTCCGCCATGCTCGAGCTTCCCGGGACGAAACTCGCGCCGTCGTCGATCGCGGCCGCCACCCCGCGCGCCGCCCCGCGCGCGCGTCTCGTCGCGCGCGCGCCGTCTCGTCGCGCGCTCGCGACCACCGCTCGAGATGCGCGCGCGGACGTGGACGCGCGTTCGATCGTCATCGCGCGCGCTCGAGCGAGGGCGTCGGGCGCGTCGACGTGTGACGGCTCGGCCGAGAGTTTCGTGCGAGAGGTTAATAATACGGCTAATTTTACACGACTCCTCGGGCGCGCGTTCGAGACGTCACGTAGAGGCGAATAAACGTCGACGTTTCCCGCCCTTGGTGGACGTGTGGGCGCCCGCGGCGACGATGGTGTCGTCGGCGCTGGTGACGACGATGGATGACGTCGAGTTCGGGTCGGTGACGTTGGTGGCGACGACGACGAAGACGCCGTCGGGGGACGCGGCGACGGTGTCGACGCCGACGAGGTCGATGGATTGGAGCTTTTCTCGAACCACGGGTCGGTGATAATCAGTGATGTCGACGACGACGAGGGCGCCGATGGTTTTGGCGGCGATGTAGGCGTTGGGGCCGTGGACGCTGACGTCGCGCGCGCCTTTGATGTCGGCGTGCGCCATGGGCGTCCAATCGAAATCCTCCGAGTCATATCCGCCGGCGTACATGGCGGTTAAATATTCCGGCGCCCCGAAGGAGGAACTGTTGAGGATGGAAAACGCGCCCTCGTGTACCTCGGGGGACACGACGAACGTGTACCAACGATCGCTGTCCCCGACGCCGACGCACGTCCCGCTCGCGCTCTCCAACCGACTATCCTTGACGCTCCCAACGAGTTGCATCGTGCCCGCCGCCGTGTACTTCAACGTCGTCACCCGCCGCGTCCGCGAACTCACCGCTCGAATCGTCTGTCTAGACGCTGGACCGAGCTGTATCTTATCTATTCCCGAGAGCTGATACGCCGACGCGACGAAAACCGGCGGCTTTTTCTCCGTGGGATCCAAACGCGCCGCCACCACCGTCGCGTGAAACCCGGACGCTATGAACGCCAACGTATCGTTCACCACCACCAAATCGCGCGGCTCCGCGATTTTATTCACCCCTATCATCGCGTGCACTCGCTTCGCGCTCTTCCCGTCCGCAGAAACGGCGTAGATGAGGAACGAATTCGTCTTGGCGCACGTGACGCCGAGCCGCACGCGCGCCTTCGCCGCAAGCCCATCTCTCGCGCTCTCGTACGCGAATAATCCCTCGCACGGGCCGACGTCGGAGATATCGGCGAGCGTCACCTTTGACGGCGTCGCCGAGAGCGCGACGGCGGTGATCTCGCGCGCACCGACCGCGTACGCCGTCGCGGACGCGCGAGCCGCGGATGCCGAGTGGAGGAATTCAATCGTCGAGACGTCGGCGTCCGCGAACGGTGGACCGATGGCGGTGAGATTGGCCGCGGTCGAGACGCTCGCGATGTGCGCGAGCACGCACAGCGCGAGCGCGCGCGCGACCGCGAGGCGACGCGCCATGTTGTGTAGACGAAACGACTGAACGTCCGTTCGGGTGACAGTTTTGAAAAATCCGCCGAGACGCGCTGCGCGGGACGTCTAGCGAATGTGCGCGCGTGCGTGGGCGAGCGTATCGTACAGTACAAATCACGATTCTAATGGTCACGGACGGCGCATCTTGTGCACAAGATCGGGTTCGGCGTAGTTGATTCTGGAGACGTTTCGTCGCGCGCTCCGCGAGTCGGCCGAGTAGAGCGGCGGCGACGGCTCCCGCCAGACGAGAGATGCGTGTTGTTTCGGTACGTCGGCGATGATTTCCATCGGTGATTTTGCGGTGAGCGTGATCATTGATTTCGGTGACGTCGAATCGTCGCGCGACGGCGATTGCGGTGCGGTGCCGAACGCGACCGGCGAGACTGGAGGCGTCGCGGGCGGCGGGCGATTTTCATCGCTCGCTCTCGCGCACGCGATATCGTCGTCTCTCGGTCGACGTAGCTTCTTCTTGAGACTCGGCTCGGCATAATTGATCATTTTCATGGCGTGTCGCGCTCGAAGCGCGCGTCTCGCCGTCTCGCCGACGGGAGGAGGACGATCGGACTCTGCGCTCGCCGATTTTGTCTTCGACGTTCTCCGAGGCGTCTTCCCTATCACCTTACGCTCGCTCACCGCCTCCGAAAGCGTCAGCGATAAATCATGCAGCGCCTCCGCAGCTTCCGCTAATGGAATCAATCCCTCGTCGTCCTCTTCTCCTTCCGAAGAAGAGGACGCCGACACGCTCGCGTCGTCCGCCAAGACGCTGAAATCGCGTCTCGCCGGCCGCGTCGCCGTCTTTTTCAAATTCGCCAATTCGATTCGCAACCGACATCCCTCGTCCCGCGCGGCGCGCAGTTCCGTCAACCACAACCGTTTCTCCTCCTCCACCGTCTTACGAACGATCTGAAGCGCGGTGGACATCGCGCGCGCGCTCGCCTCGGCGCGTTGCGCTCGAAGCTCCGACTCCGCCGCAGTCGACCGAAGCTGTTCGCGCGTCGCGCATAGCGCGTCGTCAGTCGTCCATCGTCGCGTCACGAACGAACGGGGTTCCGCGCGCCTCCTCTCGTGCCCTCTCTCGCGTCGTCGCGCGCGCGATCGTGCCTCTCGCGTCGTTCGTTCGCGCACAAAGTTGGCACCCGCACGACCGTCGACCCACGTCTTCACCGCGCGCGTACCCTCGTGTTCGCGCGCGCGAGCTCGGCGTTGACTTGGGCGAATCGCGCACAGAGATTTTTATCGTTCACCATCGCGCGCGCGCGGCGACGACGCGCGACGGTGTGGGGTTCTCGGTCGCGCGTGTCGTCTCGAGTCCTCACTCGCCGTCCGAGGGACTCCGTCCGAGAGCGGACGAGAGACGCCGACCCTCCCCGCGCGCCCCGCGAGTGCGCGCCGCGCGTCGAACCGGTCGCGAGCGTCGCGCGAGATCGCGCGAGACCATCGCGGGGATCGTCGTCTCGTCCTTGTGCGCGCGTTCAGAGTCCGCGCGCGCGCGTCGATCGCACGCGAAGGGTGGTCATGTCGACGCTATCGACGTCCGCGATGGCGTCGCGCGTCTCGCGCGCGTCTCGCGCGGGGTCGAGCGGACGCGTCCACATCGCGCGCGCGCGCGATGGGAGACGTCGTTCGATCGTTTACCGCGCCGATGGGTCCGGTGGACGCGGGAGAGGCGATGGAAAGGCGCAAGATGTCGACGAGAGGGAAGGGATGGACTGGGACGGCGCGTGGAACGCGTTCAAGAGAGACTTTGTCGGTGACGACGCGAAGATGCCCAACGATTACGTGGAGACGAGGTTTCAGAGTAAAAGGTACGCATCGTCTCGCGTCTCGTCCGTTATCGACCGCGTTCGACGCGATGCATCGCGAGACGAAAGACTGACGCCCTCGCGTTCGTCGCTCGCGCTCACGCAGACGCGCCCCCGACGCCGACGCGAAACAACAAATTTACGACGACGAGGACCGCGTCTTGAACGTCGCGACGTCTCAAAAGGTCACCGCGGCCAGTCTCGTCGTCGTCGCCGCGCTCTTGTTCCTCTTTATCGTCGTCATAGGTCCGCCTCCGAGCGACGGACGATGCACGCTGCCCTGGTGCGGGTGACGGGAAATTGGCAATTCAACGTCATTCACCCTGGCGCTCACCCTCGCGCGTCGTTGCCCTCTTCGTCCGCGCGAGACGCGCCGCGACGCGCGCGAGACGTTGTATTCGCGCTATCGCGCCTCGATCGCGCGTCGGCGTCGCGCCGCGCGCCGCGCGCGCGACGTCGGGCGTCGCGCAGCGTTCGGATATTTTAGTTTTCATATTGTATCACTTTTAAGACTATCATTTCGGAAAATCCGCGTCAGCATGCGCGCGCACGCGCGACGAGTTCGTTCCTCTCTCGACGATCTTCCCGCACACGTCGACGTCCGCGTCCGCGCGAGGCCCGATCGCGCGCGAATCGCGTGCGCACACGTTTCATCGATCCGTTCGAGTCACCGCGCGCGTGTTCGACGTCGCGTGCGAGACGGTGCGAGGGGAATCTTTCGGGAATCCTCGTCGGGACGGCGCGGTGCGCTTTAGTGTTCGTCGACGGTCGACGCGACCGCACGCGTGCGAGACGCAAGACACGCGCGCGCGAGGCGCGGTGACGGTGAGAAAACCTTTCATCGCGCGTCATGGGACGGTACACGTTCGACTCGACGACGCAAGACGCGAAGAAAACGCTCGTGGTGAACGTCCCGAGGACGGTTGGAAAAGTGCACGTCCCGGGGGCGACCGCGGGAACCGAGGCGGACGATGATTCCGGATCCGGACGATCGGTAGAGGCACCTCTATTCGGAGGAGTGTATGGAATCGGAAAGCCGCAGGGTCTTCGGCAGAGCGTGAGCGAGTCGGAGGTTGGAACGCCGGGACGCGGGGCCGAGGCGGGTCAGTGGAACACGACGAGAACGCGAAGAGTGAGCGGGTCGTCAGGATCGAAGTCGCCGAGTGAGACGGACTCCGAGCAGAGCAATAACGCGTTAAAAAGTACGCGTCGAACGAATGGCTTGGTTCATAAGGATCTAGTGAAGAACTTAAAGGCGCAGGCTCGTCGACACGAGTCGAGAACGTCGCTTTATCGGGGGGTGTCGCTGTTGAGACAAACGGGGAAATTTCACGCTCAGATCAATGTGCAGAGAAAACAACTTCATCTCGGTTTCTTCTTCAGTGAAGAGGAAGCGGCGAGAGCGTACGATCGAGCGGCGATATTCAAGGCGTCCGTGGAAGGCGGCGCCATCTGTACCAATATGGACATCAGCGAATACAAGGATGAAATTCCGATGCTGCAGAGTTTAACGCAGCCGGAGCTTTTGGCCTTGTTACACGAAATGAAGGTGAAGAGCAACGAGAGTTCGGCACCGTCATCGCCGAGAAAGTCTTTAAAGGTCAGAACGAGTGCGACCACGAAGTCTGTCGCTCGTAACGATCAACATAACTCAGAGATTGAACACGTGCGCGTCAAGACACCTCACGAGCCGCCGTCGAGCCCTCGCTTTGACGCTTTGAGCAACGCCGCCGGCATCGCGGAACATCACGAAGTCATGGACATGGCAAAAGTCGCCGTCACGGCGGCGGCCTCTATTCCGCGCCCTCGAGTGATTGATTTGCACGTCAGCAAGAGACGCCGAACGCGTCTCTCGCCCCGGCAAGCTCCCGCCGCAGCGTAAACGCGCGCCAAACGCGCGGGATATTTTGAATGTTTGCGCAATTCGTGGATGGACCCCTTAATACGCGCGGGATTGCCGCCAGATCCTTGAATTTTTGTCGCACGAGACCTATCTGCTCGTTTTTTGTGTAGTTGCAACCGGACCCTCGCGAAGAGAGTCCGCGCGAAACTTTGTTGTAACATTACTCAGATCGAAAACTTTTATTCTGATGCTACAAAACGCGACACACGGCTAAAATAACTCCTACTCACCTCATTCATCCATCATTCGTCCATCCGACGCGTTACTTTTTCCCCTTGCGAGTCTTTTTCCCACCGCCCGTGGTCTCAGCCGTCGCCGCCGCGCGTTTGCGTCCCTTTTTCTCTTTGCCCTCTCCGCCTCGCGCCTCGCCCTCGCCCGACGCACCGTCCTCGTCCGAACGCTTCACACACGCTTTCAACAACTCTCCCGCCGCCGCCGCCGCCGCCCCTTCGCCTCGTTCCAGCATTTTCGCCGCCTCCTCGACGCTCGCCGTCGCTCGCCTCTCGCCCGCGCTCGCCCCTCTCGCCCCGTCCCCCACCCTCGCGCGCGTCTCCTCGATCTTCCTCGCGTACGCCTCCACCCGCGTCAACTCCTTCGCCGTCGCGTGTTTCTCCGGGTCCACGCCCAGCGTGCGCAGGTACATCCCGAACAGCGTCGCGATCGCGCGCGCCGCCTCGCAGTGCACCTCGGCGCGCTCGAGCGGTCGCAATTCCTTCGTCACCGCGCGTCGTTCGGCGTCGAGAAACGGCGCGAGCGCCGATTCGATCTCGCGCGTCGCTCGCTCGAACGCCTCGACGGACGCGCGGGCGTCCTCGGGGAGTCCCTCGGATGTCGCCATGACTGACGCGCGCGCGCCGGTGTGTGTGGGCGGGCGCAGCGCGCGGGTGACGCACTGTCGCGCGCGGGATCGATCGCGGCGCGCGAGAGAGGACGCGAGCGGGTGGACGCGAACGCGCGTCGGCGTTGGCGCGCGCGAGAGAGGACGTCGCGCGCGTCGTCGCGACGTCGCGCGTGGGTCAACGAGCGAACGCGCGGTGACGATGACGATGCCGACGACGATGAAGAAGAGAAAACTCGTCGGATGCGCCAATTTCGTGCGCACCAATCCGCGAAGCGACGCGTTCGAGTGCCAGAGATTTCATCACATCGAGTTCTGGTGCGGCGACGCGACGAACGCGGCGGCGAGGTTCGGCGTCGGGCTGGGCATGGGGTTGGCGTGTAAGAGCGACGCGAGCACGGGGAACGGGACGTTCGCGTCGTACGTCATGAAGTCGAACGATCTGACGTTTGCGTTCACGGCGCCGTACGGGGTGGAGAGTGCACGCGAAGACACGAGCGGCGCGCCGCACCCGGGACACGAGCGAGGGACGATGATGCGCTTTTTTGAAAAGCACGGGTTGGCGGTGCGCGCGGTGGGCGTGCGCGTAGCGGACGCGCGCACGGCGTACGATGTGGCGGTGATGCGAGGCGCGCGCGGTGTGCTGGAACCGCGAGTGTTGACGCACACGAAGGATGATGGGAAGATTCGAGGTGGACAGGTGATCTCGGAGGTGGAGCTGTACGGGGATGTGGTGTTGCGTTTCGTAGGCACGTTGGGTGGATTTGACGGCGACTACTTGTGCGATTACGTCGCGACTCCGGAAGCCCCCGACGTTTCTTACGGGTTGCAAAGGCTCGATCACGCGGTCGGTAACGTGCATAATCTTTTAGAAACCGTGGATTACATCATGAACATGACGGGTTTCCACGAATTCGCAGAGTTCACTGCTGAGGACATCGGAACCATCGACAGCGGGTTGAACAGCATGGTGCTCGCAAACAACAACGAATTCATCCTCTTACCGGTGAATGAGCCCACGTTCGGGACGAAGAGAAAGAGTCAGATTCAAACGTATCTCGAGCAAAACAACGGTCCGGGTTTGCAGCACTTGGCGTTGAAAACGGACGATATTTTTTCGACGGTGCGGGAGATGCGTAAATATTCGCATCTTCGCGGAGGTTTCGATTTCCAGGCGCCGGCGAGCGACGATTATTACAGAACGCTCAAGGCAAAAATAGGCGACGCACTGTCGGACGATCAGTACGCCATGGTCGAGGAGCTCGGTCTGCTGGTGGACAAGGATGACCAAGGCGTTCTGATCCAAGTGTTCACCAAACCGGTGGGGGACAGACCGACGCTGTTTTTAGAAATTATCCAGCGCATCGGCTGCATGCGCAGCGTGCCGCACTCGCCGAATTTGGAGCAAGCGGCGGGTTGCGGTGGCTTTGGCAAAGGTAACTTCTCCGAGTTATTTAAGTCCATAGAGGCGTACGAAAAGACCTTGAAAATTTGATTTGATTGTAAAGAACACGCGCGACTAAAAAGACGCCAAATTGCTAGTTTCTCAAATGAACGCGAAAGGATTATCGGAACTGTACTGTCCCGCGGCCGCCGTCGGCTGCGCCGTCACCGGAGGCGCTTGCTGCTGCACCGGTGCCGCGGGCATCGAGACGCTCGGTTGCGGCGAGTCGACGGGCGCGAACGAGAACGAATCTCCAGAGGCGTGGGCCTTGATATCCTCAAACATGAGCGCCTGGTGCGTATCAGTCGCCGTCGGCGGCGGCTGCGAAGCGGGCATGGGAAAGCCCATCGATCCAAGATTCACGGGTTTTGCCGGAGGTACAGGTTGTTGAATGGGAGCCGGCGGAATGGGAGCCGATTCTGGTGCGGCGGTTGGTTTCGGCGCAGTTGTGAGAACCGGCTCTGGCGCCGGCGGCGCGGGATTTTGCGGCGCCGGCACATCCACGGGCGCTTGAGTCGGTGGCGGCGCGGCTTGTGTCGTTGGTTTGGAAGACGTCTTGATTCCAGTTAAGACACCAAACGATGCGAACGGATCCGGTTCCTCGGGCTCTGTTGCGGTTTCCACCGGTTGCGGTGCTTGTGGCTGTTGCATCTCGCCCTGGTTTGCTACTTGCGGCATTTGCATCTGCGGCATTTGCATCTGCTGTGTACCTGACATTTGCTGCGGCATCTGCATCTGCTGCGGCATCTGCACGTGCTGCGGCATTTGCATTTGCTGCGGCATTTGCATTTGCTGCGGCATTTGCATTTGCTGCGGCATTTGCATTTGCTGCGGCGTTTGCATTTGTTGCGGCATTGGCACCTGCTGTTGCATACCCGGCATCTGCATGTGCTGCGGCATACCCGGCATCTGCATATGCTGAGGCATACCCGGCATCTGCATATGCTGAGGCATACCAGGCATCTGCATGTGCTGTTGCATACCAGGCATCTGCATGTGCTGTTGCATACCAGGTATCTGCATGTGTTGCGGTGCACCCTGCATGTGCCGCGGCATCTGAGGCTGTGCGGGCGTCGCCCAAAAATCTTCATCTAAAGCTGCACGAGACGCACGCGTCTCTACAACTGGCGGCTGTGGTTGAGCTTGTGATGGTACATCCTGCTGCTGCGCCGGCTGCTGCGCTGGCTGCGCCGCTTGTTGCGCCGGCTGCGGAGGCTCCATTGTCAAGCCTCCGAACATGTCTACCTGTTGTGGTGCCTGCGCAGCTGCGGGAGCCGCCACCGCCGCCGCCGGAGCTGGTGCCGCAAAGCCTTGCGGCGGTACAGCAGCGTTCGTTTGGTGCGTAGCTGGCGGAGGCGCAGCGAACGACTCCGCCGTTGCGAACGCGCCCCAATTCACGTTACCGCCACCCGCTGGTTGCGCGCTTTGCTGCTGTAGAAAATCTTGCTGCTGTGGAACTTGAGCGGGCGGTGCGCTGCGAACCGGTTGTGGTGAATCGAACAATCCTCCAAATAAATCAGGGGCTTTCGTCGCCGCGGGAGCCGCCGCCGCCGCCTGTGCAGTCGCCGCCGGAGCCGCCGTAGAAGCCGCGGGCGCTTGACTCGCTCCACCATCACCGTAGTACACTCTATCAACAAACACAGCTTTGATCCAATTCTTTCCTAATGCTCTATCGCCACTCGTCGGCAAAGCTCTATCTCGGGGCCACCGCGCCAAAAACGTTCTCCTCGCAGCGTCGTTCCCTTGTCTCTTCAACATCTCCACCTCGTCTCCCGAGAACGTCGAAGCGCTGATGCTCTTGATCCTAAAGTTGAAGTCTCTGAATATCCCCGAACATCTCGTGCACACGAAAATGCCGAAAGGTACGCACACGGAGCGCGGCGCCTGCGCTCGCGAGTTCGTCAGTCAATCTAATCAGCACATCTGACGAGAGAATCTCTGCCCAGCGCGCGAAAGCCGCGACGAGACCGCGCGGATCCGGTCGCGATCGACTCAAAGACTCGTGAGGACGCGCACGCACGCCGCGACTCGCGCGCGTGCGAGATGTCGCACGCGAAAACGGCCGCGCATCTAGAATTTCTGTTTCGAAAGAACTTTCGCTCGACGCACGTACCAATGAACCGGGACCGATGCACGAGAAGCACGATTTGTTCCCGGCCTCGCGCGCGAGCGCCGTCAACGCTTGCTCGTTCTTGTCCTGCATGCTCGCGTCCACGCGCGCGAGGCTTTCGCCGGCGCGGACGACTGGGGTCCACCAAGGCGGCGAATGACGCTTTTGACGGCGTGGCGTGGCTTTATGGCTTTTGGCATATTATTCAACAACCTCGCGATGGTGGTCCAAGCTAATCTTCGTCAAAGTATCTATCCTCGGCGTCTTGATCGATCTCTTTCCGCCAGTGTTCGTCTAATCTATCGTCGCCGTCGACGGCGGCGTAATCAAAGTCTTCGTCGGCGCCGGCTAAGAAGTGCTCGCGCATGACTCGCTCAAAGTATTCAGCGCGCTCCACGTACTCTTCCTGCGATATGTACGCCTGCGAACGACCGCGCGAACTTCTAAAATCGTCCACGTCCACGATGAACGTCTCGTTCTTCACAGCCGACGTCTCGTCGGCGCTCGTCGGCGCAGTCGTCGTCGGTGGCGGCGCAGTCGGCGGCTCGTCGCGCTCGCCCCAGCCCTGAAACATCGCTTTCCGCCACGTCGCGTCGCTCACCTTCTCCGTCGACATATCCTTCCCGAACGCGTTCCTACTCGTTCGCGTGAACGCCTCGCCGAACCTCGACGCGTCCGCGTCCGGCGCCGGTCCCGCCGCCTCCCTCACCTCCTCACCGAGCTCCCTCGCCCGTCTCGCCTCCTCGCGCTCCCGAAACTCCCTCGCGCGCTCCCTCGCTAATATCCTCTCCCCCATCGTCCCCTCGTTCGCCTCCGCGTCGCGCTCGTCCGCCTCGACCGCGCGCACGCCGACGATTTCATCGAAGAGCGCCGGCGCTCGCGCGCGCATGGCGTCGACGTCAAAGTACCCGTCTCGATCGAGCGTTCGACGCATGTGCGCGAGACGACGATTCCGCACGCGCTTCGCGTCGCTCGACATCGTCCCGCGACTCACGCGCGGCGCGCCGCCGCGTCGGTGTCCGCGGCCAACTGTCGTCCCGCGACCGACCTGAAGGTGACCCCTCCGTGACGGCCGTTCGTGAACCTCCACGGTTCACGACCGGTCAAATACCCCCAGTCCATGCACTCGGACAGCCAAGAGTCGGAGTCCGATTCGACGCCGCACTCCGCGACGTTCGTCGACGCGCACGCACGCGCGGCTGACGCGACCGCGTCGAGGCGCATCGCCACCCTCCTCTCGAGACGCCCGCGCCGCGCGCGGACGGACCGACGCGCGACGAGGACGCGGCGACGACGACGACGACGACGCGAGGTTTGATTTTTTGAAAATTTCAAATCGCGACGACGACCGCCGTGGCGATGGAGACGGCGCTCGCGACGGTCGGGACGCCCCCGCCGCGCGCGAAATCCGCGCGAGGACGGATCGATCGCATAGAGGTGGAAAACTTCAAGTCGTACAAGGGCGCGCACACGATCGGTCCGTTCAAGTCATTCACGAGCGTCATCGGACCCAATGGCAGCGGCAAGTCCAATCTCATGGACGCGATCTCGTTCGTCTTGGGCGTGCGAAGCGCGCAATTGCGTGGAACTTCGTTTAAGGATTTGATTTACACCTTTGACTTGGCGGACGCGAGCGAGAATCGACGAAGCGCGCGGGTGACGTTGGCGTACGTGCCGGAGAACGAGGGAGAGACGTTGTTTACGCGAGTCATCGAAGCGAGCGGTACGACGCACTACGAGATCGACGGCTCTCGGTTGACGGCGGAGGACTACAACGAACGATTGAAATCGTACGGTATTTTGGTCAAGGCGCGTAACTTTTTGGTGTATCAGGGTGATATCGAGGCGGTGGCGCAAAAGACGCCCAAGGAGTTGACGACGCTCATTGAACAAATTTCGGGTTCGGACGAGTTCGCGGAAAGATATGCGGAGAACGAGCGCGCGAAACAACGCGCCGAGGACGAGGCGCACACGAGTTTCACCAAGAAAAAGTCACTGATGACGCAGAAGAAGCAGATGCGCGAACAGAAGGAAGAGGCGGAGAAACACTTGGCGCTCTTGGAACGTATCAACAATATGAAGGTTGAGAGCACGCTCTTCAAACTGTATCACATCGATGCCGATATTGACCGCGCGCGCGACGAGAAAAAGGCGCACCAGGAGGTTCTTGACGAGCACGTGGCGGCGAGTGAGACGGCGACGAATGAGTACGACGAGAAACGAAAGCAAAAGATGACCAAGGAGAAGACTCGCTTGACGCTCGAACGAAAGATTGAAGCGCTGAATTCAAAAATTTCGGGCCACACCCCTCGCGTGAATCAAATCAAAGAGGAGAAGAATCGTGTCGTGAAGAAGGTGGAACTCGCGCAAAATCAGCTCGCCAAGTACAAGAAGGAGGCGGACGAGCAAGCGAAGGAGATTGCCAACATGGAGAAACACTTGGCGAACATCGACAACGCCGAGGCGCTCTTCGACGAGGAACAAAAGCGACAAGCCGAGCAAGATTCCAAGTTTGATTTGACGCCCGAACAACGTACCGAGTACAACGCGAAGAAAATGGAGTCCGGTACCGCGACGTTCAAGTTGAAGACTGAACGCGACCAAGTGACATCTCAGTTGAGTACGGATGAGGAGACGGTGAGTCGCTTGACGAGCAAGGAGGCGGAGCTCACGTCTCGCTTGTCCTTTTTGCAAGAGCAGCAAGATCGCGAGCGTGATCGCCTCGTGACGATGACTGAGACGGAAAAGAATAACAAAGAGGAACACACACGTTTAGAAAAAAGAATGAAGGAAATTACCGAGGAAAAGCGCACCGTGCGTAGCCGCCAAGAACTTTTCAAGGAGAAGATTGAAGCGATCAACTCGAAGTTGCGAGAAGCCAAGGCTGATCGCAAGCAAAATGAGCGCGAAACCAAGGCGTTAGAGGCCATCGCCTCCATGAAACGATTGTTCCCGGGCGTTCACGGTCGTCTGACCGAGCTCATCAAGGTTGCGCAAAAGAAGTACGAACTCGCGGTGATCACCGTCCTCGGCCGCGAAGCCGACGCCGTCGTCGTCGAAGACGCCAAGACTGCCAAGGATTGCATCCAATACTTGAAGGAGCAACGAATCCAGTCCATGCAATTCATCCCGTTGAAAGAAATCAAGGTTCAAGCCGTCAACGAACGATTGCGTCACCTCGGTGGCAGCGCTCGTCTCGTCATTGATATTCTTCAATTCGACAAGTCTCGCGAGCGAGCCATTCTCTTTGCGTGCGGCGACACCGTCGTGTGCGACACGCACGCCGAGGCGAAGAAGTTGGCGTTCAGCGGCGCGCAACGGATCAAATCTGTTTCGCTAGATGGTACTCTCGTCGACAAGAGCGGTCGATTGACCGGTGGTTCTTCCTCTGGATTAGCCGAGAAGGCGAACAGATTTAGTCGCGTCGACGTCGAAAATGCTCGTCAAGAAAAGATGAAACTCGAAGACGAGCTCGGATCGATGAAGAGTCTGACGACGCTGATGCTCGAAGAGCAACAGTGCATCACCGAAAAGACCACCATCGAAAAGGATGTGCAATTCTTAAAGGCTGACATGAAAGCCTTGGGCGATAAGCTGACGAAATTGGAACGCGACAAGGGCGTCATCGGCGCGTCTCTCAAGGAGTTGAAGCCTCAGCTCGCCGGGGCGAAGAAGGCGGTGACGCAGGGTGCGGCCAAGTTGGAAGATCTCGACAAGCAGATCCACGCAATCGTCGATAAGATTTACGCTTCCTTCGTCAAGACGCTCAAGATTGCGAACATTCGCGTGTACGAGAACGAGCACTTGATGCGCAAGCAAAAGGAAGCCGAAGAGAAGAGCAAATTCGCGACGCAGCGTTCAAAGTGGAAGGAACAGTTGAATTACGAACGAAGCCGCGACACGAACGGACCGATCAAGACGACGGAGGGTTCGCTCGCGAGGTATCGTCAAGAATTAACGGATCTCGACGCCTCGGCGGAGAGCGCCACGACGGAGCTCAACGAATGGAAGAGTCAGTGTGCGGAGATGGAGGAGGAACACAACGCCGCCAAGGCGGACGCATCTTCTCTCGAGGGTGAACTCAAGGTGTTAAAGCAGAGAAGTGACGGTGCGACAAACGAGAAGAATCGCCTCGAGAAATTGCTCTCCACCAAGCAAAACGATATCGACGCTCTCAGCGAGCTTCGAGGCGGAATCGTCTCTAGCGCGCTCATGGAACAAATGCGTCTGCCTCGCGTGCTCGCCATCGGCGGCGGCGACGCTATGGAGGTCGACGACGAGCCCTCGACCACGGAAGCAACGAACATCGTCTTAGATTACTCCAACTTATCGAGCGACCTGAAACACACGAGCAAGATGGATCGCGAGATTAAAGAAAACGAACTTAGAATCAAAATCGACGAGGCTTCTCTGGAGCTCGCTCGTCTCGAGCCAAACATGAAGGCACTCGAGCAGTACGAGACCATCAAGGAGAAGGAGCGATTACAGGCGGCTGAATTAGAAGCGGCGAAAGATCGAGTCAAGCAAGCGACCGACGCGTTCGAAGACGTGCGCAACCGTCGTCGCGCCATCTTCTTGGATGCATTCCAACACATTTCCGGCTCCATCGACGTCTTGTACAAGGAGCTGACTCAGAGCGCGAGCCACCCGCTCGGTGGTCAAGCGTACTTGAGCCTCGAGAACAGCGAAGATCCGTTCCTTCACGGCGTCAACTACACCGCCATGCCCCCGACGAAACGTTTCCGCGAGATGGAACAGCTTTCGGGTGGTGAGAAGACGATCGCCGCCGTCGCGCTCTTGTTCTCCATCCACTCGTACCGTAGTTCGCCGTTCTTCGTCTTGGACGAAGTTGACGCCGCGCTTGACAAAGTGAACGTGGAAAAGCTCGCAAAGTTTATGGCTGCGCGATCTCACGGCAAAGACGGCAAGGAAGGCACGCAATCCATCGTCATATCGCTCAAGGATTACTTTTACGACAAGGCGGACGCTCTCGTCGGGGTGACTCGGGACGTCGCGCAAGCGTGCTCACAAGTGCTCACGTTTGACTTGACTCAATACGACTAAACAACGCGATACGACACGGTACGATAAGATACGATACGACGCACAGTTGATGAGAAAATGCCTTCCCTTCTCGGGAAGGTCACTTTGTATTACACACCTAAGATAGAAACAACGCTCACGGGAAATCTTCGCTCGTGCGAATAACGTGCACGGTTTCCGGACCATCTTCAGCGACGGTCAATTGATACATTAAATACGCGATACCCAATCCGATACCCATCACGATCGCCCCCTGCGCCGCGAGAGGAATGCTCCGACGACGACGCTCCGTGTTCAACAAGCCTACGCGGTGGCGCGAAAAACTCACCAGTCAGTCGACGACATCGCGAAACGCGACGCTCACGCGCTAACGCTCCGCGCCAAACGCATCGATGCGTCACCGCGTCGCGTTTGACGCCCCTCTCGCCCGTCCGAACGCCTCGCGCGACGCGCGCTCGAACGAATGTCTCGCGTGAACACCATCGGAATTAAATCCACAAACGCGCGCCCACGACGCGCGCGCGCACGATACGACGACGACGCGACGACGACGATCCGCACGCACCAGAATCCTCACTTGGACTCGCGCCATACATGGTCGACATGGCGCCCGTCCGCCAACGCTCGCGACGAGAACTAACGCGCACGCGATGGGTCTCGGCGACATCGAACCGAGGGGAGCCGACGTGACTCAAGCGAGAGGAAGGCGACGCGCGCTCGGATGAAGAAAGAATGGACTACTCGATCGAATAAAAACAATATCAAAGCGCTAGTTTTTATCCTTGTTCCCCATGATTCCGCGCAAAAGCGAATTCAACGGGTTCTTTTGCGCCGACTTTGCGCCGATGGAATTGTACAGCGCCGCTTCTAAATCCTCCTGTTGCGGTCGACGCTGCATCGCGCCCACCTGTTCGAAGATTCCTTTCTCCTTGACGAGAATTCTCCACGGCGTTCCCGCGGGCGCGCCTCCTCGCACGCACTTGAACACGGCGCCCTCGAGCGTGGATCCGAACATGTTCGCCTGAATGCTCAGCGGTAAAAACGAATACACCACGACGAACGAGTTCGCGAACGCCTCCACCTCCGTCATCGGCTGATCGTCGATTCCAGCCTGTTGTCTCGACATCGCGTGCGCCAATCCACCGTCTCCATCATGTTCCCACTCCACGTTCACGCACACCACCGGTCGTCCCTCGCCCGCGCGACACTTTCTCGCCGCCGCCTCGACGGCGTCCGCCGACACGCCCACCAACGCGATGACCCCCTCTCTCTCGCTCGCCATCGCCGGCGTCCACGTCTCATCGATCCCCACGCACTCATACTCCACACCGCTCGAGTTTCTCGCCTTCTCCACCGCGCTCGCGCTTCCAAACACCACCGTCGCGTCTCGCGCCAACGCCCCGAGCGTCGCCGTCGCCATCTCGATCGTCCCCTCGTCCGAATCATCCACCACGGGTAACTCCACCGCCAAACGCGTCGTGCGCAGCGCCCGCCCGCTCGATCGACGTTTCTTCGACGCGCGCTTCGTCGTCTTCTCGAGCGCCCGCGCCACCGCGACGCTCGCCTGTTCAAACGCGTGCGCGCGCCCACGCGGTGGGTCCACCACCTCGTCGTTCACCGCGCGCGTCGTCGTCGTCGCGCGCGCGCGCGCGCTCGCACCCCGCGCGGGCGCGCGCGGCGCGCGCGTCCATCTCGCCGCCGCCGTCGCGAGCGTCGGCGCCGTCGCCGCCGCGCGCGTCATCGCGCGCACGGGTGTCCCGTATCCACGGTTGAAGATATCCTTCACACGATGACGCTCGCGACGACGCTCGCGACGACGACGACGAGACCGCCTCGCGCGACGACGGCGGCCTCTACCGCCTCGCGCGCGCGCGCGACCGCGTCCTCGACGTCGCGTCGCGTCGCGTGCGTCGCGCGCGCGAGGCGAGAGCGAGAGGACGAGGTGCGACGGAGCGTGGACGCCGGGTCGTTGGCGGACGGGCGCGTGAACAGGTTCGTCGAGCGCGAGCGGGGGGAGAAGAGGGCGGAGCGCGCGGTGGTTGGGTTTTGGCAGACGTTCGCCGAGCGCGCGAGCGAGGCGAGGCGACGACACTTTGATGGGAGGAAGACGATCGATGGGAAGAGTTCGGAGCGCAAGTGACGGGGCGACTCGACGCGAGAGCGCGCGAGAGAGAAGGGGGACGACGCGAGGGAGAAGGCGGTTAATTTAAATGGTTTATTATTAGGAACAATGTAGATCTCGAGATGGTACGATCGCGAGCGGTGCGACGCGCGACGTGAGCGCGGAAGGAGGAGAGACGCGACGGTCGGCGAAGCGTTTTAAATATTACTCGTCGTTACGAACTTCGGCGTCGAAACGGTCCTACTTTTTCTGATTCTGCGGATTCTGCGGTGAACGCGCCCAGAGTTTGCTGAGTAAATCGGCGTATTGTGTTTTCCGTAATCCCGGTTTCTCGGCTTTGAGAGCCGGGAGATGTTCCTCTTCAAACGCGGCGTACGCGGCTTTGCCGCTGAGAGGCGCCGGCGACGCGGATCTCTCGCCGATCGTCAACGCCTCGAGCGCGGCGTCCATTCCACTCCCCGAGACGACACCCACGGATCTATTCTCGTTCTCTCGCATCACCGTCTTGTCGTACTCGTCCTCGTCTTGGATTTTCTGTTCCGCCTTTTTGGCGGCAAACTTGGCGCGCAGTCGAGCCTTGGCGTCCATCTCCTTTCCTTGTTGAAGCTCGAACGCCGTCACCTTTTTCGCCGGTCCCTTTTTACCGCCCGCGAACGCCTCTTCCTCGAGCTGCGCTTGTCGTCTCGCCTCGGCGCGCACCGCCGCCTTGGCGTCGGCGCTCGCGGCGGCGACGTCCGCGCGCTGCGCAGCCTTGCTCTTCTTCCCATCTCCCGCGGCGGCCCAATAGGCGTCGTCCGCATCCTTCTTCGCCTTGTTGAGCGCCTCGGTCTTCTTCGTGTCCTCGCGCTCAGCCTTTTGCGCGCGTCTCACGCTCGCCGTGGACGGCATGACGGTCGAACTTTCGGTCGATTACCCGTCGGTCTGTGAGGTCGCGAGCCACGGGACGTGCGGCGACGAGCGACGAAGACGAAGACGGCGTTCGAGAGAGATTGAGCGGAGGCGTCGATGAAGCGACAACGTGATTATTAATGTGTACAATTAATCTAAGCGCGCGGCGCCGCGCGCGTGAGGAAAGCAACTACAACGCCGACGCGACGTCGGCGAGACTTTCGACGACACGAACGCCCGCCGCCGCCAACTCCTTCTCCGCCGACTCCATCGTCCCGGGCATGTTGACGCCCCTGCAACAATCGCTGATGATGACTACGTCATATCCTAATCTTCTCGCGTCCAGCGCGGTGTATTTCACGCAAAAATCGTACGCGAGCCCGATGACGACGACGCGCGTCACCTTCTCCGCCTTGAGGTACTCGTCAAGCCCGGTATCGCTCCTTCTATCATTCTCAAAGAACGCGCTGTACGAGTCCACCTCGACGTTGTATCCCTTGCGCACCACCATGACGCGCGACGGGAAGGATAGATCGGCGTGAAATTCGCACCCGTACGTGCCTTGCACGCAGTGATCCGGCCAGAGCGTTTGCGTCCCGTACGCCAAGTCCACCTCTTCGAACGGTGATTTCCCCTCGTGCTGACTCGCAAAACTGCTGTGTCCCTGCAAAGCAAAGGTACAAAGTCACGCGGCTCGTCAGTCGCATCGCTCGACCGAGGCGTCGCGGTCGCGCCTCCCTGTTCCTTAAATAAACGAAGGTCACCAACGAGCTCCAGGAAGCTCCGGGAACGGACGATCTTCGCGCGCGCGCGCACCTCGGGATGATAATCCTGCGAAAACACCACGCGCTCGAACGCATCTATCGCCTCGGAACAATTCCCCACGATCTCGTCGCCGCCGTCCACCGCCAACGCGCCGCGCGGGGGCACGAAATCGTTCTGCACGTCGATGACGAGCAGCGCGACGTCGCCTCCGAACGCGCGCGCGCCGTCGGCACCGCTCCCCGTCGCGCGCTCGAATCCGAGTTCGCGCGCGGTGAACACTCCGCGCGTCGCCATCGCGTCTCGCGTCTCGCGTCTCGCTCGGCGCCTCGCGCGTCGCTCGATGCCGCGGCTCAGAAGGGATGCGCGCGCGCTCGACGAGCCGAGGGCTCGGTTGGGCCCGTCGTGAGATTCGCGCACGCGGCGACGCGAGGCGACCGGCGAGGCGTCAACGCGCGAACATGGCGAGCAAGGCGAAAGGGTTGTCGCAGGTCGGACTCCTCGGTGGACACATCGAGCGCGGGGAGACGGAGAAGGCGACGGAAGATTACGAAGAGTACTTCAAACAGGAGGACGATTCCAAGCGCACGGGTAACTACACGGACGTCGTGAACAAGTATTACGATCTGGCGACGTCTTTTTACGAGTACGGATGGGGTGAGTCGTTTCACTTCGCGCATCGGTACAAGTGGGAGACGCTCAGGGAGTCGATCGCGAGACACGAACATTATCTGGCGAGCAAGTTGGGAGTGAAGAAGGGAGATAAGGTTTTGGACGTCGGATGCGGCGTCGGTGGACCGTTGCGAGAGATTGCGGCGTTCACCGGAGCGTCCGTGACTGGATTGAACAACAACGCGTTTCAAATCTCTCGTGGGGAGACGATGAACCGAAGGACGGGACGACACGATAACTGCGACTTTATCAAGGCGGATTTCATGAACATTCCAAAGGAAGATAACACGTACGATGGCGTCTATCAAATCGAAGCGACGTGTCACGCGCCAGATGCCGTGGGATGCTACTCGGAGATTTTCAGAGTTTTGAAGCCCGGTGGCATTTTCGCGTCCTACGAGTGGTGCTTGACGGATGAGTATGACGAGAAGAACCCCGAGCACAGAGCCATCCGACAAGACATCTTGCTCGGTAACGGCCTGCCTACCGCCAGGACGACGCACGAAGTGCTGGATGCGCTTGAAAAGGCTGGTTTTGAGATTCTCGAAGAAGAGGACTTAGTGAAGACCGCCGACGTTCCGTGGTACGAACCGATTGATCCGTACCGCCGTTGGTCTCCATTCCGCGACTTCTGGTCCTTCAAGACGACGTCGTGGGGACGCAACATCACGCATTACTTCGTTCTCGCCCTCGAAAAGATTGGTATCGCGCCGAAGGGCAGTGTGAATGTGAGCACTTTCTTGAAGAAGGGTGCGGACGCGCTCGTCGCGGGTGGTAAGACGGGAACGTACACGGTGATGTACTTGACGGTCGCGCGCAAGCCTGAAGAGGGTGCGAAGAAGTCTGTGCGTAAGAGCGGGTCTAGGAAACGATGATAATTGTCTGCAGCACTTTGAAATATAAATCATTACATTAACTCACGCACCGTCGGCGTTGTCCGCGTTCGCTTCTTCACGCAAGGATTGCGTCGCTTGCATGGATTTCTCCAACATGGACGCGTTGTTCTCTTGGATACTTTTGATGGTCGCCTGGCGCACTATTGCCTGGGTCTGTTCCTGCTTCTCGACGACGGCAATTTCGGCCTCGGCTTTCTTGTCGGCGGCAGCGACTTCGTCTTCGAGTTGCTTGGTCACTTTCTGCGCCACGGCTTCAGCCTCTGCCACCTTTTGAGCCTCTATTTTTGCAGCTTCGAGCGCTTTAGCTTCGGCCGCCGCTTTGGTTTCAGCCTCCGCCTTGGCTGTCGCCTCTTCTTCGGCAGCCTTGGCGAGTTTTTCTTGCTTCTTCTTTTCATCGGCTTCAGCCAAAGCCTCCAAGCGCGCCTTCTCCGCCGCGATTTCGGCTTCCTTTGCCTTACGATCGGCTTCTTCCTTCGCCTTCAAAGACGCTTCGACCTCTTCTTTAGCCGCTTTGGCTTGTCGCCAACTCTCTTCGGCTTCCTCGAAATCAAGCTTGGGAGCTTCGACGACTTCTTCTTCTTCGGGAGCTTCGGCGGCGTGCTGGACGGTGCGCGGCTTGATGGCGTGAATCGTTTTATGCGCTTCGGTGACAACAGCGCAGGCGTTCTCGACAGTCACGATGATGAAGGTGTGAAAGGTCGAGTCCTTCTTCAAGCAAAGAGTCTCGTATCGATCCGCGTGGTTTTGCAACTCGGAGACCGATCGCTCCTTGGCGATGGAGACGGCGTCTTGCGCGTCTCTCAACGCGCCGTTCCACGCTTCTTTTTGCACGTTGAACTTTTTGAGCTTCTTGGGATCGACGGGAGGCAACACGAAGTTCTTCGATTGCGCCTTGAAGATTTGTTCAGCCTTTTCTAAGTTCTTCTCAGCCCTCGTGATGTCTTGGAGAGACCTCAAGTAGGCGTCGGCGTCCGCGCTGATATGACTGCATTCCATGCGAATCACTTGATCAAACTCGGTGCACAACGTTTGAAACTCTTGGACGTCGATATCGCTCGTCAAAGCCGCCACCTTATCGTTGAACTGAGCCGCGGCGCGCTTGAGCACCTTGTAGCCGTCGATCTTTTTGCACATCTCGTCCGCGAAATCATTCATACGATCCGGTCCGAAGATGATTTTGATGTACGGTGTGAAGTCGGCGAAGACGATGGAGAGCGCGAGGCCGTGACGCTTCATCTCGTCCACGTTGTTATTGATGGTGACGAAGCTCTCCGGAAGATCGCCCTGACCGACGACGGCTTTTTTCGCTGCGTTGATCGCGTCGCTAGCCGTGTACGTACGCTTCTTCAACTTGGTGTATGCGATGGAGTTGGCGCGTTCAAAGGTGGCGACGAGCGCCTTTTCCTCTTTCTCCTCCTTAACTTCACGCTTCTTCGAGCATTGTTTCGCGAAATCATCGAGGGCGCTGTTCGCGAGCTGGTACAGTGGCACGAGAATCTTGTGCTCAACGTCCGCTTCGCACTCGGCGATGGCTTTCTTTGCCTCCTTGAGCGCGGCGGATTTCGCCTTTTCGAGCTCGGCGATGACTTCCTTATTCGCCTCTTGCGACTGACGTCGCGTCTTCAACGCCCATTTGTAGTCGTACTCGGCCTTTTCGTACGCCTCGTACAAGCACCAACCCTCCTCGATGCAATCGATCGCCGCATCGAGCACGTCGACGAATTTCCCTCGCATAAATTCGACGTAGTCCGAGTGCGCCACCGACGCGTTGTGCACTTGCAACGCTACTTGTCGAAGTCTTTTCGCGCACTCCTCGTTCGCGTGGCAGTGTTTACTCCAGTGCATCAACACGCTAAAATCCATCGCCAACGTCGCCGTCGACCACGCCTTCCACAGCGCCTGCTGATCGAACAACAACTCTCGAATCGTGCTCAACCGCTTGGCTTGCGCCGCCGTCTCCGCGTCGAATTCGCACCCGACGAGCGCGTACTTGGTGAGTTTCGCTCGTCTCGCCGCCTTGGCCGCCGCGCGACCGGACGTCTCGATGCCTTGCGCCCACTGCGCCCCCGCGCCCTTGGCCAACGCATGCGCCGAGTCCACAGCCTTATCCGGCAACGAGAAGCATATTCCCATGACGCCGGTGACTTAAATTTTCAACGATGACGCGCGCGGATTGACGACGTGTGACGTGGATGCACGACGCGCGCGGAGAGAGAACGCGCGCGACGAACGGTGCGCTCGATCGAACGAAGAACGCGCGATGCGTCGGTCGGGAAACGGTCGACTCGGAGCAGTCGCGCGCGCGCGTGTGCCGGTGGGCACGTTCGGTCGGGCAATCAAGATTCCTCTGTTCCGCGGGGGGACTCGTTGAGCGATCATGACTCATCGGGGTATCCACGCCCGGCCCCGGACGCGTCGGCGCCGAGACGCGCGTCTGAGCGCGACGCGCGGACGGTGCGGGCGGTGCGGATGGCGGCGCGGGCGTTCCCGACGCACGTCCCGGCGACGCCGCCTCGCGCGGCGGGTGAATCGCTGCCGACGGTGACGTGCGTGTGCGCTCTGGGCGTGCCGGCGCGACGCACGAGCGCGGTGTTGGCGAGCGCGCGCGAGACGGCGCCCATGCCCGAGTGGTTGTCGCACGCCAAACGCGCGAGGGGGAGTCGCGTCGAGCGCGGGACGACGGAGGTGCTGGTGGCGATGGTGGAGGGGGAGGGAGGTGGACGCGCGAGGGACGACAGCGACGCCGAGGCGGCGGCGCGGGAAGACGCGGGCGCGAGAGCGTTTCTGGAGCGACACGCGGAGGAAATCGCGGGATTTGCATTCGTGGAGGTGGTCGTAGACGCGCCGGAGGATAAGGCGACGTGGGAAGAGGCGTGTCGGACGTGGCCGGTGACGATGCGTGCGAAGACGGAACGCGAGGCGGAGGCGACGCTGAGCGAACGCGACCGAGAGTACTTTAGGGAGTGGACGATCAAGGCGTGCGAAGGGGCGTCGACGAGTGGCGAGATTGGAAATTGTGCCATCATCGTCGATCCCGCGCGGGAGGTGGAGATCGCGCGAGGGGTGGATGAGTCGAGGACGCATCCGTTGCGACACGCCGCGCTCTGCGCCGTCGAGCTCGCGGCGAAGAGAGACGTCGAGGCGTTTCCGGAAAAGGAGCACGTGCAGACGTTGATCGACGCTCGGCGCGAAGAGAAAGTTAAGAGGGACGCGGAAATTCGCGCGGACGAGAAGAAGCGCAAGCGCGAGGAGAAAACGAAGGGTTCGACGGTGACGGATATCATGGGACGTCCGTATCTCTGCACGGGATACGACATCTTTTTGGCTCGTGAGCCGTGTATCATGTGCGCCATGGCGCTCGTGCACTCGCGCGTGAAGAGAGTCATATTCGCCGCGCCCGACGGCGTCAACGGCGCGCTCAGCGGCAAGCCGGGTGTCAGTCGTTTGCACGGCGTGCGCAGTCTCAATCATCACTACGCGGTGTTTTCATACAACGTGCGCGCGTTCTCCGAGCTCTGTGAATAGGAAAGGTAGTATACGTAGGCGAATTTAATAGCATTCTTTTTCTAGATATTAAGTCAAAAGCAAAATCGACTCCTATGGGGTGTGGGCAAAACTCGCGCGCAACGACGTCGCTTTGGGTGTGGCGACGATTACAAGTCGGTAATGCAACCTTGAGACGCGCTGGAGACGAGCTTGGTGTACTTGTAAAGCGTACCAGAGGTGGCCTCCAACGGTGGTGCCTTCCACGTCGCGCGACGCTTCTCCCATTCGGCGTCGTTCACATCCGGGGCGTTGATCGTGCGAGCTTCGGCGTCGATTTCGATGATGTCGCCATCCTTGAGCAAACCGATGTTACCGCCGACTTGAGCCTCCGGCGTGACGTGACCGATGACAAAACCGTGCGAACCACCGGAGAATCGACCATCGGTGATCAGCGCGCAGTCGTTACCGAGACCAGCGCCCATGATGGCGGACGTCGGGGTGAGCATCTCCGGCATACCCGGACCGCCCTTCGGACCTTCGTAGCGAATGACGATGACGCTACCCTTGAAAGATTCCGGATCTTCTGAGAGTGCGGCGAGCATGTCTTCCTCGCTATCGTAGCACTTCGCGAAACCCTTAAAGTAAAGACCCTCCTTACCCGTGATCTTCGCGACGGAACCTTCTTGAGCAATGTTACCGTACAAGCACTGCAAGTGACCAGTCTTCTTGATCGGCGTGCTCACCGGAAGGATGACCTCTTGACCCGCGGTCAATTCCGGGCATATGGCGAGGTTTTCGGCGAGCGTCTTACCAGTGACGGTCATGCAAGATCCATCGATCATGCCCTCAGACATCAAATACTTCAACACCGCCGGGGTGCCGCCAACCTTGTGGACGTCCTCCATGACGTACTTACCGGACGGCTTCAAATCGGCGATGAACGGCGTCTTATCGGAGACGGCTTGGAAGTCATCGAGAGTCAACGTGATGCCGACGGAGTGCGCCATGGCGATCAAGTGCAAGACAGCGTTGGTGGAACCACCGAGCGCGATGACGATGGTCATGGCGTTCTCGAACGCGGCGCGAGTCATGATGTCTCTTGGCTTCAAGTCGATTTCGAGAAGGTGCTTCATCGCGGCGCCAGCCATGAAACATTCATCCATCTTCAACGGATCCTCGGCCGGGATGGAGGACGAGTACGGCAACGTCATACCGAGCGCCTCGATCGCCGACGCCATGGTATTGGCGGTGTACATGCCGCCGCACGCGCCGGCGCCCGGGCAAGAGTTGCGCACGATATCTTGACGCTGATCCTCGGTGATGGCGCCGGTCACGAACTGACCGTACGATTGGAACGCGGATACGATGTCCAAGGACGAGCCATCGACGGACGACACGCCCGGTCGAATGGTACCGCCGTAAATCATCAACGCCGGACGGTTCATTCGACCCATGGCCATAATCGTACCCGGCATGTTCTTATCGCAACCCGGGAGCGAAATGTTACCGTCGTACCACTGACCGCCCATGACGGTCTCGATGCTATCCGCGATCAAATCGCGAGACTGCAACGAGAAGGACATACCGGGCGTGCCCATGGAGATGCCGTCGGAGACGCCGACCGTGTTAAACTGAAAGCTCACCATGTCCGCCGCCTTGACGCCCTCAGCCACCTTACCCGCGAGGTCCAAAAGGTGCTTGTTGCACGGGTTACCCTGCCACCACACCGACGAGACGCCGATCTGCGGCTTGTTCATCTGTTCCGGCGTGAGACCGGTGGCGTAGAGCATCGCCTGCGACGCGCCTTGGCTCTTCGGTTGCGTAATCTTTCGGCTCCACTTGTTCAGGTCGTTCGCGTCGCCCTCCGGCATGACGATGCCGGGCACGTGCGCCGCCGCGATGGTCGATCGTCGCGCTCGCGCGCTCGCGGAGTCCTCGCGGGCGTCACCGCGCGCGCGCGCGATGCCGACAGCGCTCGGGACGCGAGCCGCCGCGATCGTCGCTTTTCGGCCTCTGAAGGCGCCGCGTCGCGCGTCGGCGCGCGCGAACGCGGGCGCGGTGCACTGCGCCGCGAAAGTCATCGTCTTCGTATCGATCGAATGCGTTCGAACGCGCTCGCGACGTGATGTGCGGTCGTCGACGGTTCGCGATTGCGTTGAGGGTTTCGGCAAAAAGTGCTCCTCGGGCGTCGAGGGGGCGGCGTTCGCGGTCAAGACTGGCGACGAGAGCGTCGAAGATGGATATTAAATGCTAGCGTCGGCCAATCGACCGGTCAAATAATCAACGGTGTTTTCTTCGGTCTCGGAGACGAACGGGAATACGGCGGGTGACGTCGGGAGACGCGCGGTGAGCACGTCGACGCCGTCGTCTGTGCACACCATGGTGTGTTCGTATTGCGCGCTTCGGGAACCGTCCTTGGTGACAGCGGTCCATCCGTCGGGCCACGTGGTGTCGCGCCAGTCGCCGAGGTTAATCATGGGTTCGATGGTGAAGGAGTGCCCCTTTTTCATCGAGCCGACGGCTTTGTTGTTGCTGTAGTGTGGCACGTTTGGCGCGCAGTGGAACAGCGTGTTGATGCCGTGGCCGCAGTACGTCTTGACGACGGAGCAGTTGTTTCGCACGGCGTGACCGGTGACGATGTCACCGATATCGCGGTAACGCGCGCCGGGTTTGACGCTATCGATGCCGCGCCACAAGCACTCCAAGGCAACCTTGAGCAGATGCTTTGATTTTTCGTCGACATCCTCTGGCTTGCCCACGAGCACGGTTTCGTTCAAGTCGCCGTGGTAGCCGAAAATGTAAGCGGTGACGTCGATGTTGACGATGTCACCCTTCTCTAACGGACGCGCATCCGGGATACCGTGGCAGATGACCTCGTTCACGGAGATGCAGCACGATTTTGGAAAGCCGTAATAGTTCAACGGCGAGGGATATCCGCCGTGCTGCGTGATGTAGTTGTGACAGATTCGATCGAGCTCATCCGGTACCACGCCCGGACGAATCGCACGAACGACGGCATCGAGCGCACCACGAGAGACGACGCAGCACTTGCGAAGCTGCTCCTTCTCGCGATCGTTCAACTCGTACATGACTTGCTGCAGCCGGGACTCCGCCTCTGATTTTGGATACGACGTCTCCGCGTAATCCGTTCGCACGACGTCTTTCGGCACGGTGAGCAACCCACGAAACGTGCGCTCATCGTGCGAAATCATCGCCGGACGCAAATCACCCGTCCACTTAAAGTGCGGCATCTTCTCCGCCCGCCCAGATCCTCTATCCGTGCAATACAACCACTGCGTTTCCTTCGTCGGCGCCTCGGGCGTGCTCTTCGGCGTCATCGCCCAAATCGACGGCGCCGCCGGATCCACCGCGCGCGCGTCCACGATCAACTCCCCCTTTTCCACTCTCCCGAATCGCACCACATTCGTCGAGCACGGCAATCCAACGCTCACGACGACGCCGAACGCGTCGCCGTCCCCCGTCGTCGCCGCGCACGTCTCCCCGAACGCGCGCGCGTCCTCCGCGCGCAATCCACACCCGATCGCCGCCTCGCACGCCTCCGCCCCGACCGATCTCGACCTCGCCGCGATCGCCCCGATCCTCTTCTCCACCGCCGCGCCCGCCGTCGTCGACATCTCCACCACTCTCGTCAGCGTCTCCACCGCCCCCAGCGGGGCTTCGAAAAACGCCGCGCATCCCTTTTCGCACCCCACCGCGCGCGCGTACGCCTCCGCCGTCGCCGCGTCCGCCAACACCGCGCGCATAAATTTTTCCGCCACCTCCAGACCCACCTCACGCGCGCGCTCCATCGCCGCGCACGCCTCGTCCGCGGTCGTCACCGCCGCCATCGCGCCCGTCGTCGTCCGCTCGAATCCAAATCCAAATCCAACCCGATCCGATCCGATCCGATCACACCTTCCCCCGACGCGCGTCCGTCCGTCCGTCGCCTCGACGCGCGAATTCGACTTCACGACGACGCGTCACCCGTCGCACCGTGTCGCCGCGTCGCCCGTCACACCGCGTCCCATCTTCTCTTCGTCTCCCATCCGCCGAGCATTCATTCCCTATGAAGCACCCATAGTCCGTGGTGAACACCGCCTCGCCCTCGATCGCATGCATTCCCTATGAAGCACCCATAGTCCGTGGTGAACACCGCCTCGCCCTCGATCGCATGCATTCCCTATGAAGCACCCATAGTCTGTGGAGTTGAGGTGCGGGCGCTGGCCGTTCGGGGACGCCACGCGTCGACGGCGCGCGCGCGCGAGGGCGCGAGGGCGCGGTGATGTCGACGCGGTGTGCGTCCGTGGCGTCGGTCTCGTCGACGATCGGTGGACGCGCGAGGCGGGCGTCCCGACGCGCGCGAGGACGCGCGTCGTCGCGACGGTTGGGCGGTGGTGGGGGCGCGCGCGAGTGCGTCGATGTCGACGGAGGCGTCCGCGCCAGCGCGACGAGGATAGACGACGAGGACGAGTGGACGGACGGTGGTGGTGGTGTTGGTACCGATGGTCGTGACGACGCGCTCGCGTCGACGTCGATGGGCGCGGGGGTGGTGGGGGCGGACGTCTTCGTCGCGGCGACGCCGCTCGACGGATTCGAACGCGCGGCGACGAGCGCGTTGGGCGCGAGGACCGGCGTGTTCGATCGACACTGGATGGTGCTCGTGCGACACGTCGGGGATAAACACGCGGCGGTGTATGATTTTTTACCGAAAAATCCGCGGTCGCCGGTGACGGCGGCGAAATTACTCGCGGGGGGGCGCGTCCCGGGGGAGACGCGCGCGCGGCGATTGGCGGGCGTGCCGAGCGCGCGGTGTTGTTTCGTCGGAAAGACGCGAAGTGGACTCGGTGGGAGGATCGCCATCGAGAGTGCGGTGGTGGATTTTCACTCGAGATGGGATGAGGGCTTGGTGTTGGGCTCGCACGATTGTCGAGATCACGCCTCCGAGTTGGCCAAGTGGTTGACGTGCGAGTACGGCGAAGGCGTCGAGGTGTCGACGACGGCGGACGGCACGTTGACGTGCGAAAAGACGTGCACGCTCGGCGTCGACGATGAAGACGACGATAACGATGACGACGACGACGACGACGACGACGACGGTGTCACCGTCGCGCGAAGGACGACGAACGCGTCTAAAAAGAAATCCACCGCGAAGAAGAAGAAGTAGAAAAGCGCGGGCGCGGCGCGATGACCGCTCGAACGTTTCGCGCACAGCCGCCTCAAAGCGGTACCTATCATCGCGCGCGCGCGCGCATTTCACTCGACTCGACGCGTCGTGTCACCGTCGCGCGCGCGTGTTCACCTAGGAACATCTACCCGCCTCGCGCTCGAACGACGGCCGTCGTGAAAAAGAGAAAAAGTACACCTCGAGTCGCCCGCCTCACCTCGCGTCGCCGCGCGTCGATGCGCGCCATCCACCCGAGCGGCGTGCTTCCGCACGGAAACGCTCTCGTCGTCTCCCCCGCGGACGCGCGCGCGCGCGCCGATCGGCGTCGCGAGGGTCTCGGGACGCTCGCCGTCCTCGACGACGCGACGCTTCTCGCGATTTGTGACGCGCTCGCGCGCGACCTCGAGGGCGCGCGCGCGCTCGCGCGTCTCGCGAGAGCGTCCAAGGCGTGTCGAGCGTTCGCGACGCACGAGGACGTGTGGAAAGCGGCGACGCTGACGGTGCACGGAGGACGATTTCGGTGGTGCTCGAGCGGGCGGTGGTTGGACGTCTTCGCGAGGACGACGGCGGCGACGACGCGGCGAGGGACGAAACGCGCGCGCGAGGAGGACGAGGTGGGTGAGGACGAGGCGGTGGTGATACAGACGCCGATATTTAGCGATGCGTTGCATCAGAGGTACATGTGCGCGGCGATGCCGCTGGAGGAGGCGTGGGTGGACGACGCGCCGTCGACGGTGCCAGAGGCGACGGCGGCGCTCACCGTCGAAGAGTTTCGAGAGCGATACGAATCGGTCAATCTTCCCGTCGTCATTCGAGGCGCGGCGAACGCGTGGCCGGCGATGACGACGTGGACGCGCGCACGGTTAGAGCGTGATTTCGGGGAGACGGATTTCGTCGTCGGCGGATACGACGTCGCGCTTCAAGAGTTTTTCGCCATGAGCGACGCGTGTCGAGACGACACGCCGCTCTATCTTTTCGATCCGTCGTTCGGTGAAAAAGCGCCCGCGCTCGCGCGCGAGTACGATGTTCCGACATATTTCGCCGAGGACGATTACTTCAAACACTTGGGCGCGGGACGACCGCATTATCGCTGGCTCATCGTCGGACCCGCGAGGAGCGGTTCGATTTTTCACAAGGATCCAAACGCGACGAGCGCGTGGAACGCCGTCGTCTCCGGTCGTAAGAAGTGGGTCATGTTCCCACCGAGCGTCACTCCACCTGGCGTGCACCCGTCCGAGGACGGCGCCGAGGTCGCCCAACCGCTCTCCATGGTGGAGTGGTTCGCATCCTTTTACGACTTCGCGCGAGACGCCGACGCCGCGTCGCGTCCCCTCGAGTGCGTCTGCGAACCCGGAGACGTCCTCTTCGTCCCCTCGGGGTGGTGGCATATGGCGCTCAACGTCACCGAATGTATAGCCGTGACGCAAAATTTCGTCTCTCGTCACAACGCGCGCAAGGTGTTCGCCTTTCTCGACACAAAGTGCGAAAATCTCGTCTCCGGGACGACGCGCGACAGACGCGGCGGTTTAGCAGACGCCTTCGTCGCCGCCGCGCGCGCGTCCGGCGATGCCCATCTCACCGCCGCGCTCGACGCCCACGAGGCGGACAAGGCGAAAAGATCCATCTCGAGGGACGACCGAGACCCGTTCACCGACGCCGCGAGCGCCAACTTTTCCTTTGGGTTCGCCGTGTAAAGAAAAAAACTGTGGGCACGCTGAAGCGTCGTCACTTCTTCCCTCGCGCGCGCGTCCGACATGTCCGTCCCCGGGCGCGCGACGACGACGAGAGATGTGCGCGCGGTGCGCGCGCGCGTCGACGCGTCGCGCGCGACGGCGACGACGGTGCGCGCGTCAGCGGCGAGACGGGTGACGACGTCATCTTTTGTATCCTCGAGGAGCGTCGCGACGCGCGCGACAGCCGCGGACGCGAGCGAGACGACGGCGAGCGCGAGCGCGCCGCGATGGGATCTTCCTCGACCGCCGCACAGCGCGGGCGCGGCGCCGGAGAACGGGACGTGGTCGCCGACGAACCAGACGATCAAGGACTGGCGGTCGCTGTATAAAAACACGACGCTGCCCGTGAAGAGCGACGGCCGAGGGCGCGCGATCGAGGGCGCGGCGATCGAGGGTAAGATCCCCGAGGCGTTACGAGGGACGTTGTTTCGCAACGGACCGGGTCTGTTGGAAATTTACGGGAAAAAGTTGAATCAGTTTTTCGACGGCGACGGGTTGGTGTACGCCACGACGTTCGACGGGGAGGGTGGCGTCACGTTTCGACACAACTTTGTGGGCACGAAAGGGTTCACCGAGGAGCAAGCGGCGCAGCAGATGTTGTACAAGGGCGCGTTCGCGATCGGAAATCCGAAGGGTGACTCGTTTTACAATCCTTTCGATTTCGACGTGAAGAACGTGGCCAATACCGGCGTGGTCAACTGGGGAGGCGAGACGTACGCGCTGTGGGAGGGCGGCAAGCCGCACAAGATGCGTTCGAACAATTTAGCGACGGTCGGTGAAGTGGACGAAGTGCTCGGCACGAAGCTTCGAGTGCCGCAGATGGCCGCACACTACAGAATCTGGGAAGGCGAGACGGAGGCGGATAAGCGTCTCATCGGCTTTAGCATCGAGAGCCAACCGTCCAAGTTTCCGTGGACTTCAAACTGCGCGGCGTTTTACGAATGGGACGCCGAGGGTAAATCTACGGTCGTGAACAACTTTGACGTTCCCAACGCCACGTTTGCATTTGCTCACGACTGTCTCGTGACGGAAAACTGGTACTTTTTGTTCCAAAATCCAACCAGCCTCAACCCGCAAAAGCTGTTGACTGAGTACATGTTCGCCGAGTGCGCGTTGGCGGAAACCATCTGCATGGTCGACGGTAAGAGCGCCATCCTCCACTGCTTGCCGCGAACCGAAAAGGCGCGCAAGATCGGTCAAAAGGCCATCGAACTCAAGCCGCAATTCTTTTTCCATCACGTCAACGCGTTCGAGCGTGAAAACGGAGACATCGTGCTCGATTCTCTTCCGTGGGTGTTCATGGACTTTTCGATGAACTTAGACTCGGTGAATCCGGCCTTTTTCAACGGAGGCTCAAGAGTCGAGTACACCCGCTTTGTCGTCGATCCGGTGCGCGAGACGTGCAAGCAAACCATCTTGAACAACCGTGTCGGTGAGTTCCCGACCATGAACAATAAGTTCGTCGGACGCAAGTACACGCACGCGTACTCCGCCGGCACCGTGGTGAAAGACGACGTCAAATGGGGGCCGAATCAGTGCTTGGTGAAGCACACGAGCGACCCGGAGAGCGAGTCCCCCGTGAGCGAACAAGTTTGGTACTACGGTGAACGATGCTTCGTGCAGGAGCCCATCTTCGCGGCGAGGCCGGGTGGTGCCGCTGAAGACGACGGGTGGGTACTCCAGGTCGTGAACGACGCGGGCGCGGAGACCTCCAAGTTGCACATTTTCGAGGCGCAAGACATCGCGAAGGGTCCGGTTGCGAGTATTCTCTTTGAGGGCGAACACTTACCGCCGGGACTCCACGGCATGTGGGCTCAAGACGCGCTGTACTAGTCGGTGGTAAATCCATACAGATGCCGTATTATTTAATTCACAATGCAGATAACATAGACTAGACGTCGCTAAACTTATCCGGATTCGGTCGCGGAGCCTCGGGAGGGGGTAACAAGCTGTGATTTACGTCGGGTCCGAGCTGCAAAGCTCGACTCCAGCATTCCTCGGGGAGAATCATCGTACACATCTCGTCCGAGCATCCGCGCAAGCCTTCTTTTGACTCTTGCGACAAGGCGTAACACTCCTTTGTGTGCATGGAATGCTCGATGTCTTCTGGGGAGCGACGCTCCAATATGATGGGCTGAGAGTTGGACGGATTGGCGATTCGCTCGTATTCCGCCACCGTCCAGTGGAACCAGCGCATGAGGAACAGGCGAAGCGTCAACCCGTGCGTGCACAAAATCATGTTCGTATCCTCGGGAAATCTCCCGGCGTCGATGTCGCGAACCATGTGGTCCGAAAACATCGTGATTCGGTCGTACACGTCGGCGCCGCTCTCACCATTCGGAAACCGATAAAAGAATCGTCCAAAACGGTGACGTTCTTGCTTTTCCGCCTGTTTCATCTCGTAATCTTGAAAGTTTCCGAAATCTTGCTCTCGCAACTGCGGCTCCTCTCGCACGCCCAAAATCTTTCTTCCCTCGAACGCCTTGGCGATCCCGATCGCCGTCTCCTTGGATCGACGATACGGAGAGATGTAAAAGAACAGGTTGTAATCGTTTTCATCTCCATCCATCATCTCCCTCAACCGCCTTCCCGTGCTCTCCGCCTGATCGTGTCCTCTCGCCGTCAACGGCACCTGAGAATCCGGCGTTCGCGTGTACGCGCTCTCGTCCACGTTCCCCTCCGATTCCCCGTGTCTCACCAGCACGATCCTCTTCGGCAACCGACGCGTCATCGATCCATAACTATACATCGCTTCTCCCACGAACAGCTGTCCCTCACCGATGATCGAATCCAACTCATCCGCCGAGCGCGCGTCCCGCGAGCTCGCCGCGCGCGTCCTCGTCGCCCGCCGTCCTCGTCTCGACGACCCCTTCGCGTCGCCCCACCCCCCCACGCCCACCACCCGCACGCTCGACCGCGCGATCGCGCGCGTCATCACCGACGGACGTTCACGACACTCCTTCGCGTCCTTCGCGCACCGACCGACCCACCACGGCTCGGTGAGATTCGAATGGAATCCAGAGACGGTCCGGTCCGCCTCGAGAGTCGTCGGGCGATGGGCGTCGACGGCGCGCGTCCCGTCGACGGGCGCGATCGCTCGACGGTCACCGCGGACGCGCGCGTCGGTCGACAACGGACGGAACGCGCGTCGGTCGACGACGGCACGCACCGCGAGATTCGGACCGGGGTGGGGTCTGACGACTCAAGACTCAAGACGACGACGGTTGGGCGTCGGGCGTATCTCGGATGACGAATCCCAAAGTCGCGACGGCACGCGACGACGCGACGACGCGACGACCGCGAGCGCGAGCGCGAGAGGGTGAGCTAGTACGTACACGTCGAGCGATCGAACGACGCGCGATGATGATGACGACGACGACGACGACGCGCGCGACGACGGTGACGCGATCGGTGACGACGGCACGGAATCCACGTCGGATTGGACGATGCGCGCGCGCGCGGATCCTCGCGCGCGCGCAGGAGCGCGCGGAGACGGTTGAGACGGTGGACGACGTGGCGTTGGACATGGAACCGTGTCTCGTCGGATGGAACGACACGGACGAGAGCGGGGAACCGGTGTATTGCTGCGAAGAACCGGGAGGCGGAACGCGATGCGTGAGCGCCGGGGAAAAAGTGGAATGCGCCGTCGTCGAGGATGAAAACGGCGAGCTCACGGTGGATTGCTCCACCATCAAGAGAAAACACGATTAGTCGATTCGGTCGATCCGCCCAGCCGACCGTCGTCGGCTTCTGTGGCAGTTTTATGTAACAACTGACAACTGTACGGGTATCCGTCAACTCTAATTAAAAACTCCGTTTCCTACTATGCTCTTTCTACTTTTTCGCCTTCTTTTCCGCCTTTTTGATGTCTCGTCTGATCTGGCCGATGACGAGCGGGCGCAACACGAAGACTTGCAAGAGGAACAGTGGCAAGATCCAAATCTTGTGCTTGTTGTTCGGATCGAGCTTCTTACCAGCCTTGTTGTGATCGTACTCGTAGCCCTCCTTGGAGCACGCCATATCCACCAAGGTGCTCACCATCGTCGACAACCAAGGCTGGTCGTTGACAATCTTCTCCCCTTCGCCGTTCGTCTTGCAACGCGAGCCGTTTTCGATGAGCGCGTACGGAAGCTCCAAGTCTTGTCTTCCGAGCGTCGTGCGAATGGCGTTGCGGTATTGCTCGACGCGCGCGTTAACAAACTCCTCGTACGGCTTGCCGTTCGGCGGCGTCGTCTGCGCGTGCGAGAAGCCCAAAATGGTTCGTTCCCAAAGTTCAGCTCCAAAGTTTTCCGCCAACGAGGTGAAAATAGCCTTGTCGGCGTTGTCCACTCTCCACGTGTCCAAGCGATCGGTGAACACAAACGCGTCGACCTTGCGACCGTTCAGAGCGGCGCGAAGCGCCATCAAACCTCTCGAGCTGACGGAATCACCGTCGAGCAAACCCGGCGTGTCTAACACGTTGAGCGTGAACCCGGCCGCCACGCGTCCCGCCAAGAGCGGACGCACCGTCTCGGGCTGAAATGGCGAGCTCGGCGCGACGCGTTCATTCAAAAGCGTGTTCACCGTCGACGACTTCCCGACGCCCTGCTTACCGATGAAAATCACAGTCATTTCATTCACGTTACGCTCGCGAAGCTTCCCGAGCGTCGCCAACAGCGCGCTCTGCGTCGCCACCGGCATCGAGCTCAGCCCGACCCATTCCTTGGGCCCGAGCACCGGCGCCGCTTGCTGTCCCTGCGCCGGCGCCGCACCCGCATCCGTCTCCTCCACGCCTGCGTTCGCGCGCACGACACACACACACATTCGTCAGTCACCACCTCGCCTCCATCTCCGCCACCGCCTCCCCCCGCGCGTCGCGCGCCCCGTCCGTCCCGCGCGAGCAACCCTAAACCTCCCGATCGTCCCCCGAGCGCGCCCGTCTCGCCTCCATCCCTCGCGCGTCTCGCTCGCGCGCGCACCTTCGTCCTCGCTCGACGCGTATTCCTCCTCGCTGTACTCTTCTTCGCTCATGTCTCGCTCGTCTCGCGACGCGCGTCCGAGTGACGCTCGAGCGTTCGAGCGCGCGCGCCCACGACGTGGCCACGGCCAGGCGGTCGAGCGCGCGCGAGCGCTTTTTACTCTAATGACATGAAATGAACGAATGAACGACCGCGTCGCGCGCGTGCACGTCTCTCACGATGATACTACACGCGCGCTAATCACTACCTACGCCTCCTCGAACGGCGTGCCATCGCCGCTCACCCCTCTCGCCACTGGTGCGCGCACTCGCCGCGCGCGCATTTGTAAAACGTGCTCATGGGTTCATCCGCCGACCTGATTTGAATCTGCATGAAATACGCGAGATCGTGCGCGCACTTTGGACACGTCGCCGACGTCTTATCGACGTTTTTCCACGCCTCCTCCCCGCCCAGGACGTCGTCCACCGTCTTCTTGGCGTGTTCGACGCGTTGTTTCACACCGCTCGTCACCTCGTACGCGTACGGACACGACGCGCATCGAAGACGAACGCCGCCGACGACGACGCCCGAGGCGGCGGCGGCGGCGGACGACGTCGAGGCGCGCGAGACGTCGGCGCGACGCGCGGCGGCGGCGGCGTCCTCGCGCTCGAGGGAGAGGAGCGTCCCACACGTGGGACAAAACGTGAGCATGACGGCGCGCGCGCAACAGTGACGAGAAATTTTGCGCGCGCATGATGATGATGATTCGTCGACGCGCGCGGGAGCGTTCGACGCGACGTCGGCGTGAAAGACCGAGACCGAGACCGAGACCGGTGACGACGCCGACGTCGACGGTGGACGGTGGACGCGCGAGAGGACGGACGAGGGGCGTGAACACGGTGGCGGCACGACGCGAACGGTTGGAGTCGAGCGCGCGCGATGCGAGGCGTGCCCCCGTCGCCGTCGTGGTACGGCGCGGGATTAGCGTGCGCGACGGGGGACGGTGATGTGGTCTACGCGTCGGATAAGTGCGTGGTGGCGGTGCGAGGGGCCACGGGGGCGGTGCGAGGGACGGTGGGGACGAAGGCGCGCGTGCACGCGACGTGCGCGGCGGAGGCGTCTACGTCGACGCGAGACGAGGGGGATGAGGGACGAGGATGGGAACGAGTCGTCGTGTGCGCGTGCGCGGATAAGTCGGTGCGGGTGTTGGACGCGCGCGCGATGGTGTTCAGGGGGAAACCGATGATGGGAGGACACGGACACGAGGCGAGCGCGGCGTGCGCGTACGGACGAGGACGGGCGGCGACGGGGTGTCGAGGCGGCGCAGTGGCGGTGTGGCGGTTGTACGCGGACGTCGGGGTGTTGGTGTCGACGCATAAGAGCGTGGATGGACCGATCACGTGCATGGCGGCGAGCGGGGAGACGATCGCGGTGGGTGGGGCGAACGGGACGGTGTGCGCGTTGAATCCTGAGACGGGGACGTCGCATCGCGTGGCGGCGAGCGGGTACGGGGAGATCACGTCGTTGGCGTGGACGAGGATGCGAACAAGCGATGGGGACGTGAAACGCGTGTTGGCGGTGGGGAGTCGGGAGCGGCGAGTGACGCTGTGGTCGTTGGAGGATGGGAAATTGATCAACACGCACGCGTTGATTTTACCAAAGCCATCTGCGTCGCTGAGCGAGGCGCAGCGAGGTCGAGTTTGGATCGCCGTGTCGTGGGTGAACGCGCGTGATGACGACGTCGACGACGGTGGGGACGGCGTCGCGAGACTC